>Ga0157363_1002153_pt1 | contig 17130 bp, 9 predicted proteins | sample AttsexASBM1_FD_111477 | JGI IMG/M metagenome (GOLD analysis project Ga0157363, IMG submission 111477) | Fungus gardens microbial communities from leaf cutter ant in Ribeirão Preto, State of São Paulo, Brazil - Atta sexdens ASBM1 | ecosystem: Host-associated > Fungi > Mycelium > Unclassified ... | reverse complement strand
TTTATTTTTTTTTTTTATATTTTTTTTTTTTTTTTTTTTTTTTTTTTTTTTTTTTTTTACATAATTTGATTCCTCTAATTGTTCTGCATATAAAAGCATAAATTGAAGCAAAAATATAAAAAAATCCAAAAAATAGTTTACGAGATACTTAATATTTATCTTATGTTAGTATGTGCCAGAATAAAGTAAAATATCTTGTAAACTATTATAGTTTTTTAATAAATTATCCATAATACTTTTATATGCAGAGGAATTATATAAAAAAATCATATAATTCTATTTAAAAAAGAGATGATTTTTATATTTGGCGTCTCCGTCTAGAAAAAAAACATGTTTAAAAACAAAATACGTTCCCTTCAAAATCATTCCGCTTATTTTTGAAAAATTTTTTTGTCAAAAATAAATGAATTGTTCAAAATATTCGATTGAAGTGGATTGTCCTACATAAAAATTTGCAATGTATAATAATGTTTATAATGAATTTTTTGTTAAAAAAAAATAATATATATTAATATAATAATTTTTCAAAAAAGTATATAACTTTTGCGCCAAAGGCAATATGTAAGATTTCTTTCTCGTTTTAATAAAATTAATCTTTGTTTTAAGTTGTATATTAGAATTTTCAAATTACAACAATTCTTTTGAAAAAATACGAAATACATATAATATTGTAGAATAAAAATATCTTTAATAAATATTAATAAGAATATAATGTAATTTATTCATAATGTCGATGTATTCCATAAATTTTTACTACAATACTTTCCTATGAGACATGTGAAATATCTCGTTGCGTAATACATAGTTCATAGTTTGATTTATTCATAGCTGCAGATATTTCTGCGGTACCGATTGCAATTGCAAATCGATATCGTTTTGGAAGAAAATGGAACAAGAGTATATTGAATATTTTTATCTCGATCTGTATAAACATAATACTTTTTATCGATCGAAATATTGAATAAAGATACATTAATGTAGTATATTTCTTGCTTATCATAATATTTGTAATTTAGGCGCAAATAGATCTTTTTTTAAGATTACAGTAATTTTTGACGATTGACTTATCGATGTTATATCGTTATGTAAAGATGTGATAACAGTATATCTAAAACGGCAAAAAGAGAGATAGAGAAAGAGAAGAAAGTGTGCGAAATATAAATAGTACAAATGACTGTGAAATAAATTACGGAATAAAAATAAAAGAAATTTCGCTCGCAGATGAAACTCGATTGGCCTTTGAAATCGAAGAAGCCGACGATGCGAGTATTACGCACTCGGGAGCGAGTGAGGAAAAAATTTTCGTCCGAGGTATAGTCAATTGTAGCGTCGATTAATCCCAAAACGACATGTACACGGAAAAATATTAAAAAAAAAAAACGAAACTTTTTAAGCTCTTTCATTCTTACCTATTAAAAATTGTCACGATAAAAGTATACGTCAAGTAATGTATAGATATACATAACATATAATATTATAATATTATCGATTCCTATGAAATTTTATATGATATTGTTACTTTTTCCGTGTGTCGTCTTGCTTGTTTTTGCGCCTTAAAATAATACGGTGCGTATGCTTGCTTTTCGAACTTAGTGGCTTCCTCTTTTTCGATTGGGTTTCCATAGCACTAGAATATTATACATCGCGTAATTTATTATAGTTAATAATAAGAATACAATAAAGAAAATTATAATGGTTCGAATAAAATATAAATAATTTCTAGGAAATTTAGCTATTAAATTAAATATATATTAAATTTTAAATAAAACACGTTGTTTCTTTTAATGCTTTTTACACAATGATTACAACATAATCATTGTGTAAAAAAAGCAGATAGATACGTTGTAAAGTATTTGATAAAAAAAAATACTTGAAATATCATCGTAACTTATTTAATGTTCATTTTGCTAAATATTGGACGCTTAAGTAATAGCAAAGTTGAATTGATAATTGAATTAACTCTCAGATTATGAGAATTGTAGGAAATTGGAATTTGTAAAATATGATATATATTGTGATGCATTTAGAATTGCTTAATAGTCTAGTTGCCTGTGGCAGTATTACCTTATTTTTTCTAATTATCTGTATTTAAAACGAGAAAATTTTAATTTTTTCTTACCACTTTTCAAATCATATATTATCCAGTTAATAAAAGCTTATATGTATTCACTCATGCATAAATCATGATATTATGCTTAGAAACTTTAAAAGTTGCAAATTACACTTAACTAATCGCATAAATTTTTATATTTACTGATAGAGCTAACACAAAAGCATTTATATTAAAAAAAATTTGAATTAATAAATTAAGATAATAAATTAAAGGTAATAATATAACAGATAATATTATAATATATATAAAATTTCAAATAACAATGCGATTATTTAGGTATTATAGATAGTGAAAAAGTAATTGATTCATAAAAATTATTATCTTTACTATGAAATTTGTTGAATGCGATATTATTCATAATATTTTCTAAGTTTAATAACATTTATAGTTTGTGATATTGTCTTTTTAGTTGCAGCAGAGAATGACGATGCCATATAAATTCTATTTTTCATTTATACATTTATTCATTTATACATTTTTTTTTCTTTTTATTCGAAGGTATTAAATATAAATGGTACTGTGAGCTTGGGCGAAAACTCGATAGACCAAGATCCATCACGAAGACCTTGGTACATGAAAGGAGGAACAAGAAGACCTTATCCGGCGATAAGAACTCGCAATACTGGCCGAAGATTGGCTCAATTGTGGCCGGAGGAAACTGCTTACGATGATCGTGTGACTAATCAGGTAATTCTGATAATTGCATACAAATTTACGGATTATAGTTAAAATTTAATTATTATATACATATATTTAATTATCGACATTGCTAATTATAAATTGATTTTTATGAATATTAGACATATACATTCAAAAATTTTCTTTATTTATACATGTTTGTACATTAATATTTTGATGTAAATTTAATTTTAACAAAAATAGTGAAGAGGAATAAATATCAGCAAAAATATTATTGCATTAAATTAATTTTATTTTACTTTATTGAATCACGATGCATTCCGATTATTATACATATAATTATATCTCTCAATTTTTTTCAACAAAATACCGAAGAATTTCACATTCACAACAATTAATAACAATGACAAAATTTAATTTTATTCTTTATAAAATAAGTGTAAATAATAAAATAAATTTAATTTACATCATACGTTTATAAAAAAAAGTTTTTGTTGGCTTTAATTTTTGCTAATGTCGGATAATGTATGTTAAATTTGTTTTAGGATTTTAAGAGAATTAAAAATGTAATTATAAGATAATATTTCATAGTACTTAGTTGTTGAGTATAAGTTCTACAAAGCTATATAAATACGTATATAAAAAGATTTTTTTTGTAATTTAATCAATAACTTTTCTTGACTAAACGATTCTGCGCAGTCATAAGTATATTAATGTCATAAATAATTTTACAGCTAATGTTCGTGCCATCTGATTACAACAAAACAGGCAGTGAGCATCCATTGAAAAAAATAATGATTCCTCATGGGATGGCCGAAGCCAAAATTGGTCCTGACATATTCTTCCAACAACGCTGCCCGGTGAATACTTGCACGATCGTCCGCGACAATCCGGACGACGCCGATCTCATTCTATTTAAGGATTACATCACGCACGTGGGACGAAGGTCTTACAATCAGGTATCCGATGTAACACAAGCAATATTAATTTTTGCGACCCGAGAAAATCAGGTCACCTTTGCTCAGCGATTGACTCGCCTTTGAACTTTACTTATATAGTTATATCGCGCACATATAAAAGAGGATTTATTATTAAATATATTATTTATATAATAAAATTATTTATGTAATTTTTTCAATAGGTGTGGATGCTGTATTTTTTAGAATGTCCTTATCACACGCAGAGCGTAAAGAGCGCTCTTATCAATTGGACCGCTACATATCGGCGCGATAGTGACATAGTGGCACCTTACGAAAGATGGCAATATTATGATTCGAGTATTACACAGATCTCACAAACGTTTAATTATGCAGCAAACAAAACAAAGAAGGTAAAATATTTAGATTAAGATTTTAATAATATTTGAATTGTCTGAGAACCAAAACAATGAATAAAATGTATATTCTTTGTAAAATAAATGTACTAGTTAATAATAAATTTTTATTATATTTATTTCTATAATTAAAATAAAATAATAGAATTATATATTTTTTGAAGACAGAAATAGCTTTTATTTACTCTGCATTTTTTAATAAAATACTGTTTTTATTTGTTTAGTTATAAAATGTAATTATTTATCGTAACTCGTAATACTGTTAAATTTTTAAAATAACTTTAAATAATACATATTTTATATGAAATTAATGGCTTTAAAAAATTTTAATTTTAATTAATATTTAAAAAATATGTGCGTATATGCAATAAAAATAATATTTATTTGATGAATGAAATAAAATCATCTATTCTTCAATATGATTTATTGTTATATTAATTTACAAAAAATAGAAACCTTCAGATAGAAATTAAATTAGAAACATTAAGATTTATATAAAAATTAAATCAAAATAAAGAATTTTATTTCTTATCAAAATATCAACCATATTATACTACATTTTTGCAAATACTTGTAATTTTCAAATCGTTACACTATCAAAAATGATATTTACTTTCTTCTTCATGACATTCGCTGTTTAATTAGGTCGCCTGGTTCGTTTCCAACTGCCATCCCCGAAATCAGCGTATGCATTATGCCAGGGAACTCTCGAAATACATCCAAGTGGACATTTACGGTGCGTGCGGCAGCCTACGTTGCCCGCGATCGCAGTCGCAAACGTGCTTCGACATGCTCGACGAGGACTACAAATTCTACCTCGCGTTCGAGAATTCCAACTGCAAAGATTACATCACGGAAAAGTTCTTCGTTAACGGACTAGGGTACGTGCGATGATATTTATTGCTCTTTTCCTCCTTTCTCTTTCTCACCGTCTTAGCCTCTCACTCTCTTATTAGCGCATACAATTCATACAGAGAGGTGCGGTATTTTAGATGCGAGCAGCGAATATAAGTTGACCTAATACGCTCGATCATTTCACCCAGAGGTCGGCAACCTTTGCCAACTTGTGCGGTATCTTGAATAAAGCGGTTGCGTGCCAACTCGCGTTACCTAATCTTCCCTACTCACTTAATGGACAGAAACGCGTGCTACTCGCGCGGTATTAATTAAGCTTCCGAACTGGACGCGACCGCCTCAATTCACAAGCACGCGATGTGATACGATTTCTTTCATGATACACAATCACGCGTTTTCCTTCTCTCACGATTACAATTCCATTTCTTGTATTTTGGAATATTACACTGCTTGTATTATCTATTTTTCCTTGGATGTGCAGGCACAATGTTTTGCCAATCGTGATGGGGGCTCATCCGACGGATTATGCACGCAGCTCGCCGTACCGTTCTTATATCCATGTAGACGAATTCGAGACGCCGAAAGAACTCGCTGAATATTTGCATCGATTGGACCGCGATGACGACTTGTACAATTCATATTTTCGCTGGAAGGGTACTGGCGAATTCATCAATACGTATTTTTGGTGCCGGGTGTGCGCCATGTTACACGATGACCGTCCACCAAAGTATTACAAGGATGTGAACGAATGGTGGCGAGGGGACGGCGTATGCACGACCAGCTCATGGCGAGAACACGACCTCGTACGTCCACAGAATACTTGAAAATAAATCACCCCGAGGATCGTTTAAAAGGCTCTTCCGGCAGCCACGGGGAGATCCGTGCGTGTGTGCGTGCGTGCATCCGCCCACGACACGTTGCTCAATTTCTACAAACGATTCCGATTCTTCCAAAACAGAACATTGCCTGAGTCTGAAAGATGGCCGGAAACTTCAGAGAACGTGGTATTGTGCTGTCACGGCCAAGAGAGTGACTTCAGGCGGTTTTCGAAAATATTGAGCCAATCGTAAACCCATACAACACATTTTATCTCAGAGATATCTGCAAACGTTCTCAGAAACGTTGGGATGTTCTTCAGAATGTCTCTTGGACATCTGTATGGGAAGTTCCAAAACGAGATCCCAGCAGGGCGCGAAAAGATGCGTGACCTCACATGACCTCGTTTCGCGAACGCTCGAGCCGTTCTGAAGAAGTATTAATAAGACCTTGGTCGGCGATGGTGTCACGCAACTTTTCATCACACGGCTGTTTTTAGAGGCGCTCGAAAAGCTATGACTCGACGATATGAAGTTTCGCGCAAGTAAACTATCTACGAAGCTGACTTTTGCTCGGCGATTAAGACGCGGATAAACGATAAGGTACAGGAAAATCTTTCAAGATCTAAATGAGAATGTTTGCTCGCGAGAAGGGTTACTTGCGAATTTTTTCAAGGGGGCAATCTGTGTGCCTAATTGTCGAATCTTCCAAAATGTTTCTATATACTCTTTTTTTGAACGATAAAACAGAGAAGATAATTTTATGAGGACAGCCATGATCCTTGAGAGGTCACTTATATCATCATTCGGGGACAAAATTTTGCAATATTCATACAAATTTAAGAAAAAATTCAAATAGGCATACGAAAGACGCCGTAAAATAATATAATACGTATTATGAGAATAAAGAGAATTATATACGTTTGACTTTAGAAGACTTGATTCTCACTGCATATTTAGTATTAAATTATCTGTGATCCTAAGTTTTATCTGTACAATTTAATAAACACGATACACTTTAAATGAAGAATTAGGATCGCGTTTGCTATTAAATGTGCAACGAGAATAGTTTTTGTGTACGGGGGAATATGATACAGATTCGCCGGATGTCTTTTAGCTACATGTACTAGAGAACCAGTTACGAAACATATTAATTAAAAAAGAAGATATTAAGCAGCATCGAAAATTACGATATTAATTAGAAATTAATTGGAAATAAAGAATTTATGAATTAAGAATTTATTAAATTAATCTTCGATCATAACAAAACTTTATTTCTCAATTAATTTTATCATAACAAAAATTTGAAGTCAATCTTAATTACAGTTTACAGTGACTGTCAAAAGTTCCTGGTCAACATATAATTTTATCAATCTAGTATAATCTAAAGTCTTAATTTATATGATAAGTTATTATTTATATGATAAGATATTACAATTTTTATAATAATTTTTTAATTAAAATATTTTAAGAATACGATATTCTAAATACTAGAATATATTAAGCATTTATTAAATCTTTATTTGTAAAAATTCTTTTTTTTATCTGAATAATAAAATTATTTTACAGTTAGACAGCCACTGTATGTCAGTAATTAAGCTGATAGGTATGCTAATAAGTAAAAACATGTGTGAGAAACATTGCTAAAATGCGAGTCATTCACAAATTTATCACGATAGTTGTAGTTGAAAGGACAATCGGTGAAGACAAATTTGAAACGATGCTAGATAAATAACCACTATCCGATAAATGAAAAAAAATGAGCAGCTGCGAAATTTGCGTGTAACTTAAAAGAACAGTGGCGTCTCGAATGTAAAGTACAGTATTGTTTTGTAAAGCAGTTTGTGAGTTTTGTCGAAGAAAGTAAAAAAACTCGTAGTCACTGCTTTTTGTAGAGTGAGGATTACTGTTTATTATTTAATATTATTGTTCCTTCTTGCGAATTCTGTGAGAGGATCTTATCGTTGTATGTTGTAGATGAAAAAAAATTCATGTGCATTCAGATTTATGTCATGTGTAAAAACTGTAGTGAATTTTACTTTTTTGACAATAATTATACACAATAATAATTTCTTGTACATACATACACATTTATGTATTCCTATTTAAAAAAAATTGACAGAGTGCAAGATTTGTGTATAATGGGATTGATAGAATTGTTAGATGTAATTAAAATGTCAAAGCACGTATAAATCATTATACATTTAATAACTTGCATTTATATTTTTGTTAACAGAAAGAACGTGTTTATATATTTTACGAGCATATTTATTTTTGAATTATATAGTCTTTATCGAACATATAAACATTAATACTCGCATGAACTTATGAAGTATTTAAGAATCTTATTCTTGAGTGCACACGAATTTTGTTATTTAATAAGCGTTATTTTGCTGAAGTTCGCAGAATCTAGTCAAGAAGAAGCTCAGTGAAATATTTTTGAATATAATTTATAATGATAGTATTATATACAGCGAGTACCTGTTTCAAGTAATTCCTGTTATATTTTTTTCCTTTCAATTGAATTGAATCAGTTGTCCCTGCGAGGCACAGCACGTATCGTCGCATGATGTATTTTCATGTTCACTCCATGGCTAGTGTCAATTCGAAAACAATGACTTCCGGTTTGAACACTAGTCTAGCTCAAACGTAGCTCAAATTTGGACGGATTTGGTCCAGAAAAAAGACAGAAGCACTGAAAAAAACGAAAGCAAAGCGTAAAATATATATTTGAAACGCACGAAATATAAACACGTAAAGTCACGACTTAGTTACCTCGAGACAAATTTAATCACCAATCTCGAACGGTTCCTACATTATAAATTACTCACAGTGCGCACAAACAGTAACTAGATATTTAGATAACAAATAACAAATTAAATGGTTAGACCATACAAATTGACACTGAGGAGATATATTAAACATCTTGGATAATTGTTTTTCTTTTCTTTTTTTATAGTGTTCATTGTTTATGTTTATATAAATAAATTCTTTGTTTTAGATAAAAATATTATATCTTAGCCATTATTAATTTTCATACTAATTGATGTGCTTCAGAGAAAGTTACTTAAATCAATTGCACGCCAAAAGCATTTATATAATTTGATATTATAGTATTAAAGCTACGTTCCATTTATTTATTCACAACATTTGTGAAATCATTTTATCCTTGTTATTTATCAAACATTATTATTTATTAAACAAGGACAAATGATGCTCGCGAATGTTACGAGCTTTTAAGTAGAATGCAGACTAAATTGAAAATTTATTATTTATCGTTATAAGAATCTAATTAAATTTTTTTTTATAAATACGCAGCCCGAAATTTCGGATATGTTAATCTAAGTTGTTTACGTTTTTAACATCAATCAAAAACGAAACAGAACAGCGAAATCCGGCTGTAACAAGGAAGTTTTTAATCGCAATGTTAGGTTTATTAATGATTGGTGCTGCCTGTAACAATTGGTGCTGCTGTACGACGTATGTAAGATGTGTATACGTCGAGGACGAACTCCTGATTTAAGCGGCCAGTGTAGACTTCAATATAAGTACCAAATATTAGATTTATGTAGGCAACGAAAGGGGCGCGAGAGAGTAACGCACGCTCGATGTTGAAATATATTCGTGGCGAAATATGTGATAAATAAATGTTTCTGTATCGAGTATACCGTTGATGTTAGATTCCCTCGATGTGTGCGAATCACATATATGACAATCGGGAAATTGCTGAAATTATACTGAAAAAAATATGATAATAGTTATATCAAAGAGTTATATTTAGTTTAGCGTATTGGTGCAATATTTAGTGAATATTACTGAATATAATAATGGTTACTAACCGTTTATTAATAATTAGAAAAGTAAAATAATATTTGGAAAAGTAATTTATATTTAAATTTAATTGATTTATATTAACCAAATATTTGATTGAAATTATTTTACTAAAACTTTAAAAACATTTGAGATTATTATTGAACTTTTTTCAGAGTATCTGTTGAAATAATTATTATTTTGTAATGGATGCATGGAAGAGAATTAATTAAATATAGAAAAAAATCTGTCATTTTATTGGCATATAATGCAAAAATATGCAATTATAATGAGCTTATAAGAAACAAACATTTTAAAAGAGCTGAAAATTTGATTAGCAATATATGACTTGTTCTTATTGTATTTTTTAAAAAATGATGGATTTCCTTTAGAGTATAATGTTTAATTTATTTCATTCCGTTCACTTTTAATTATATTGCAAAGTAACAGTTATAATAATATAATTTATATTATTATAATAATATAATTTCAGCGACTTCTCGATTGTTACTCCGTATTACAAACGTTTCTAAAGCAACTCAACTCGATCAATATTTTTATCCGCCCCAAATTCAATTCAATGATACGAGATGTTATTACTTATTCTCTCAGCGATTGCCCATTTCATCAGTTTCTAGATAGTATGATGATTTGTAAATAGTAGCGTGTACGAAGGTCATGATATTCCCATAATGTAAAGAGAAAGAAACACGTCACCGCATGTAACATTGAATATGTCGATCGTGGTAGATAATAAGGCTACGCGAGACAGTATTCGCCTCAGCGAAACGTGAAATCGGTTCAAGTTCAATTACAACTCCGAAATAGATGTTATTATTCGGTTCATAATGTCGGAAAATCGATATCGAAGGAGAATTGTATTCAACGCATATATTCAATGCACAATATTGTCCGACCTGACTTTACATTCGACTTTATGTTCAAAATCACAGTCTTGATGCAAACAGTAAAACCAATTTTGAAATGAATTATTCTGATGTAATGATTATTTGAAATTGGACCGACTTCACATATCGATTTCGGTAATATCTATTTCGCATAGCTCTAATAGATAATGCATTCGAATCAATACTGAAAATTTGTAGATAAAAACGTGACAGGTAACGTAGCTCGTTTGGGTCAAATGCGCTTATTATTTTTTTTTTATCGCTTTTGTACCCAGCGAGCCGCGATTAGTGCCATAATGTCGTAAGATCGTGAAAATTAATCAAAATCGTGTCGTTGTCTTAATCGTTACGTCCACGTACATCAATTTTCCGCAATTAAGCGCGACGGAAAGTTCACGCAGACATTATTCTATAATTCTACATAACTTTTTAGATATACGTTTGCGCATACGAAAATTATGACGAGAAAAACTATTGTCGAAAAGCAATCGTTCATAAAATTTTGTTGACAAAGAAAATTTAACCGTTTCTACAAAGACTTGTATACAGTATTTATTTTTTTACACGATAAATCGCGATGAGGTCAATTTCATGACTTAATTGATTTTTTCCTAATGACATTGATATATCAATATGGCGCGATGGATTCGCCGTGATTTTCGTAACTTTTCAATCTTGTGATGTTCTATTGAGCACAGCAATATTAAGTTTTATGTGTTCATACAATTATATTTACATTTATGCGCATTCCTGACCTAAGAAATAAAAACGAATACTATTCTTAATTTTATTCATTTTTCTTGACTTCCCACCATTCCTCTCAAATGTGAGAAACTTATCAAAGCAGATAATGGATTTTTATTTTTAATTTTGGAATTGTAAAGTTATATCTGGAATGAACTATAATATCATCACAGTGTATCATGCATAATCATGCATAATCATGCACTTAGAGAGATACTATAGAAAGCAGTGTTTATAAAAAATTCTATTCATAATGAAAGATGCTAAAGCGGCTCGTAGAACAAGACCGTGCAGAGTAATGCAAAAAATAACAGAAGAGTTATATTGCTTATGCAAAACAAAGATCATAGAAAATTTAAAATAAACAGTTCACAATTGCTGTTAAAGCTTGCATAACAGTCTTAAATATTAATTCGTGAGCTTTTGTGAAAACTAAAAGAATATTTGACCAGAAAAAGCAATTTAAGTTGATTCTTTACGTTAAAATTTTTTTCAAAATACATATGTTATTTTTTAGTTAAATATCTAATTGAATGTATAAGTTTTTATGTAAAAGATTTAATTAAGATTTAATTTTGCAATTACAATTATAGTATACAGATAATTGGAGAGAGAGAGAGAGAGAGAGAGAGAGAGAGAGAATTTACCTTTTTTACTTTTAAAAATATATATAAAATTACAATTACGTAAATATAAAAATTTCTATTACAAACTTTAAAACGATATAAGAAATAAATGACATTTTTTTTATTGAAAACCATTCAAAAAAAAAGAATTACATACAAGAGAAGTCATTGATTAAAATAAATATCTATAAATTTAAAAAATACATAGATAAGTTTGATTTTTTTATAACTAACATTGAGATTATAATAATGCTCAATGATATTATCAGCTACAGTTCATTTTTATAATTTTGCATATAAATTTTATTAGAAATTTGCGATGTCTCATGAATATTCCTTCTTTCCTCCGTGTTAGAATGGTGAAAACTTTAACTATAAATGTCAGAGGTAGCTCGGTTCTCACATCGAGAAATGAGCTTAACCATGATAAGAAAGAGAGAGAGAGAGAGAGAGAGAGAGAGAGAGAGAGAGAGAGATTCGAAATATACAAGAAGACATTTGTGAAATTGCTGAAATTAAATAGCTTATTTTGTAATAAAAAAATGGATAGTAAAATTAATTAAACGCTATTCTACAGAAAATTGTTATTTTATTAGCATTTGTACTAAAAAGAATATACATTTATCAATTTATAAAAATAAAGTTAGAATGAAAAAGTTAGAATGATATTTTTTAATTGATTGATTGTCAATGATTAAAGCCTCGATCCAGATAGTTATTCTCCTCTTCTTTCTCGTAAAAGATATTTACTTGAAATTCTATAGAGACACAATTATAATTATTACTATTACAAAGTACATTTAATAGCTTTCAAAGGCCCCTTCTTCATTGTGCAAGTTCAGATGATCATTAGCAACCAGTTGGCGTTATTGGTCCTTTATATATATATTTGCATTTATATTTATAAATGTATATTCTTTTTATATTAATAAAAAAAATAATGAGTTTTTTTATATTATTTAATTTATTTCATTCTTTGCTCATTTATTACAAAGTAACAGTTATTTAATTTTAATGATTTTTTTATATCACCCTATATGAATAATTTATTGACAATGGCAAAAATTATTATCTCCATTTAAAATCTTTTGGCGACAGCAAAAAACTTGTATTATTTTCCTTATTAACTAGATCTTTTTTTAATTAAGAAAAATTCATAATTTATAATTAACAAAACGTGTAATATGAGAAATACATATAATTTTTGTTTATTATATTTTGTTTATTATATGTTTATTGAGATAGAATGCACTTAACTAATTTTGCAGCTAAATGTAGGATTTTAGCTGATTTTGGAATAAAATATTTATTTTTATTCAATAATAGATATAACTGCTTTTGCAATAGTACGGATTTAGAGATTTGATTTTTTTGATTGTATAGAGTATAGGGTTTACAATTATTTAGCACATTTTTGAAATTCAACTTCTATATTAACATGCTTTGTACGCGGCATCGGAGTGTTAACTAATAATTACTAATAGCGCGATAGTAAATGAAGCTTGACAGATGTAAGCGACAGTATCTGTTGTTATCTATATAATAAAAGTAACTGGATAATTGTCTATATGAAAAAAATGGCTTCATTTTATCTTTATTTAAATTATTAGAATACGTATTATCTTCACTTTTATCTCGGATAAAAATGTTAGTATGCAAATTTTCTCTCCCTAGTGCAAGATTTTAAAATATCTCCTTTTTTTATAAATCAAATGTTTATGCTTAATATTGTTAGATCAGTGCCGTCCAGAATTTTTAATTTTGAGCATTAACTAATTGATGCATAGCAGTATTATCGTTTATTACCTTCTTTTATCTATTATTTAAACAAAAAAAAGGTACTTTCAATATTGATTGAATACTATTATGTTTAAAATTTAAATCTAAATCTAATTAGATTCTTACTTCTTATCTCCATACGTCAAGCAGATTTTTTCAATTATAATATATTTTAATATTGGCATATTGGTGGAGCGTCTGTATAACAGATATATGTACCAGAAATCGTTTTTTAGATGAAATATATTTTAAAATTTCTAATCTTTTTTAAGAAATACAGTTTTATACATAAAAATGAAAATATGAATATATTGTTTCTTACATACACACACACACACACACACACACACACACACACACACACACACACACAGGGTGCGTCATCAAAATCCGGACAAACATCCGGACATTTCAATTTCAATTTTCCACTATATTGTGCCTCTACCAAAGGTTATTGTTGGCGTCCGAGAAAGCCTGATGTTTTTAGTAAACAGTCATATTCTCAAAATGGTCGCGATGTTGAAACCAAGTGCGAAATATAATTAAAGAGCCGCGTCGAAGGTCTTCGCACTGGGCGCTCAGCAACGGAAATAATTCGATTCTTTGGATACCCGAGATCAACCGTTTATGACAAAATATACGGTTTTAGAACAGTTCAAGGTTTCAGGATATTAGCGAGAAAGAGTCACTCGAAAGAAGGATCCCCGCAATCGTTGAAAGGGCTCAAGCGTTGATTTCGGATGACCCAAGGCAATCGAAAATTGCGAAAATTAGCATCGATTGTCGGTGTAAGTGAGCCAACAAGTGATGCGTCGAATTGCCGAGGAAGACTTTTGATACAAATCGTACACATTAAAGATACGACAGATGCTCTCTGAGGCTGCTAGGATAAGCCGAGTTACTCGTCTCGGCTCCCATTCTGGCCTCCCAACAACCCAGATTTAAATCCCTTGAACTACTACGTATGGAGCATAGTTGAAAGGATCACAAACAAATTTCGGTGTCTCAATGTGATATCATTAAGGACCGCTATTGAGGCAGCATTTGTCGGTATGGACAGCGCTACATTACAGCGTGCGTGCGAACGCTTCAGATCGAGAGTAAAGGCCGTCCTTCAAGCTAATGGGAGATATATCAAATAATTGTGCTCTACAGGGTGTCCCCAAGTGCCATGTAAAAGGATTTTTTGTAATATTTAATTTTTCATTAAAAACATTTTGTTTAAAGAAATTGTTCGATTTGTCCGATTCGGATTTTGGTGACCCTGTATATTCTAAATTGTTTTACTTAAAAGCAATAATTATCTTAAAATTATCTACATAAAATTTTTTATAATTTCATCCTTTATCTAGATAAATTCAAAATGAAAATATCACATTTAAGACATGATTACATATAATTTATCTTATTTTTATCTAGATAATTTTTAATTATTATAAGCATTGGCAGGATTAATTATTATAAGAATGCATAGGATTTGATGATTTTATCATGTTTCCTAATATGTATGCCTAATATGTTTAGCATTAATAAGCTTCAACAGACGCGTATGTGCGATGTATCTAGTCGAATCCTATTTCCGAAGTAATTCGTGTTTCGGTATGTCTATCTCCTGTACTGATTCGCGTTTCATTGAAATTCAACTACCGCGATACTCAATAGCGTCTGATAGCGCGGAAGTATTTAGCATCTGATATATATTACTTAGCAGATTTCTCAGACCTGCGGCAGCGAAACGACCTGATTCTAACAAAATAAATAAGGACTCTATAAACATCCTGCACATGACTACGTATGCTATATATATATATATATATAGGTAAATACACGTGTTTACCGACGTCGTTATCTGGGTCAGTTCAGGTCGTCGAATTTCGGGACCATTCGAAGGAAGATCTCTCTAAGCGTTTTCGCTGTGAAAGAGGACTCCTCCTCGACTATTTATTACGTGTAGTAGAGAAATCCACTTCTGTACGCTTGTCTCAAATAAAATAGAAATAGAAATAACTAGCAGACTGTAGATCAGAGCTAGCCAAGCAAGTGAAATCTACGAAATTCCCGCCTGTCTCCAAATTCTCGCCGCTAAGTTAAATTACCCGAATATTCTACGGCAGAAATTCTACAGCTCCAACATTTAATTACGTAAGCATTTACCAATGCTTTTTGTTGGTCCGTGAGTGAATTTATTCCTAGATTTGTAGGAACGTATATTGCGAATGTAGAAAAAAAAAAGTAAAAACGTGCGCGAATTAATGCGGTGGAGCACGCGGATATATTAGAGACCATTTGTCTCGGGAAATAAAGGATAATGCTGCACGTCCGTGCGTTATATCGCACGGCCGGACAAACGTTTGCATCTCGTACATTTAGCTCTCAGCGCTTATAGGGAAGTACAGTTCTACCGTTAATGGGTAGTCGATTAAACTTCGTCGACGTCCGCTTTCATTTTTCACCGCGCCATTTCTTTCTTAATGGAGCGACTCGACAGCTCCAGGTCAAGTTTGTTGATTCGTCATCCTATAAGTGCACTCGCGATGCGAGTCCACGATAATCTCTTGAAATATCAGTACCTATAATCCAACTTTTGCCTCGCGACGAGAGTGAATTTTTGAGTTTGAAAACAAACTGTTGCTGAGATCGTGCTGAGAAATCTAGTTTGATAAATGATCGTGGCCTGGAACGTGTTCAATTTGACGCACCGAGCAGAGGAATCCTTTCACGAGTCTCCCCAGGTAGAACTTACATCAAGATTAAAAATATTTGGATGGTGTAGCAGATGTATATTTAATGTTTCAATTTTCGGTTAAACGATTCATTAATATATAACCGCACATTCAAAATGACGTGCATCATTTACATTCTTTTCTCCATGTGATAAAAAATTCAAGGAGACAGCAAAATTAAACGTGGAATATTTTAGTTTTTAACACAAACGTAATTAGAAAAATGAAAGAGCGAATAATTGGCGATTTGCAAGCAATAATATCATTGTATTGAAGCAATTATATATCTGTGTACATAGTTTACATAAATTAATAATATAATAGAGAAGGAATAATTTGCATTGTATGGCGAAATTAATGTGCAAATAATACAATAAATTACATCTAATTAATACAATATTATATTGTACGTATCATGAACTCATTAAAATATTCAAACATCTTTTTGACATTAGTAAAAATTAATGTGCGAAATAATCATTTCTATTGTACTATGAAATCCTAATAGAATGCTGTTCATTCAAAATCGCAAAATCGTTAAAATTGAAACTGTTAAACCACAAAGTATGGCACGTGGTAAAACCAAAAAAGTGACCGAAATCGTCCAAGTTTCAAGAAAAAAATTTAACTTGCCTTTCGGGAACTTTTAATAGAACACTGGAGAATTGAATCGGAAGAAAAACTTCAGCAATTTTACTCAAAAACTGCGTTATCGTAAAAGAAAAGATAATTATAATGGTTTTTCACAAATAAAGTTCATATTTTTATATTTATTAATCGATGAG
>Ga0157363_1002152_pt1 | contig 17131 bp, 6 predicted proteins | sample AttsexASBM1_FD_111477 | JGI IMG/M metagenome (GOLD analysis project Ga0157363, IMG submission 111477) | Fungus gardens microbial communities from leaf cutter ant in Ribeirão Preto, State of São Paulo, Brazil - Atta sexdens ASBM1 | ecosystem: Host-associated > Fungi > Mycelium > Unclassified ... | reverse complement strand
TCGTAAAGGATTCTACGTCTTACATATATCATCACTTGAAGATTATAACGATTCCAACTTACCTTGATTCCAACTTAAAATATATGCATCATTTGCTGGAAAAAGATATAGATATAGGATTGCTGCTTTCTGCCCTTATTCCTCAAGAGTTTGATGAAGATACGATTCGTATGAAAGATCGTTTACTAATGTACTTCATACGCAATTACAGAAATGATATGACTAAAATTCTTAAGGGATTCAACAAATTTGCCTACAACGATCCGTTAGATCTTCTATTGGCATTCCTAACAAGACTTATAAATCGCGTTCTAAGCTCTCCAAATACTAATTCAGTACAACAACTGGCTTCAGCTTTGCTATCAGCTATATTCATGAAAAAGTATTCTAGAATTTTCACACCGTTTGTGTCACCCGAAATTGATGTATTGATACTTTTAGAATCTGTGCAGATCTCTGATGTGGATCAAGTACTTCAGTCAACAGTAGATTCCATAAAACTTGAGTTAATTTCAAAGCCAAAACTATCTGTACTTTTGAGTACCTTAATACCAACGGAAAAAGAGAAGTGTGAAACACCAAAACAGTGTTTGATGAATACATTCCAGCAAGTATCAAAATTACAAAATAATATATCCTTGACTTTAACAACAAAAATTCAAAACGTAGCGTATATTCTGAAAACAACTTCACAGCCTCAGCAACTAAAAGAAAGCCGTACTATACAATATTCCATAAAACCAGTAGATGTAAATCTCTATCTAAATCAGGATCGGAAGAATCCAATCGCAGTGACAATAAAGACAGATAATATGTATACAAATAATGTGCCTTCAGGTAGCATCAACGGAGTTTCGTACGTATGGAACTTAGATAAATATGTTAATAAAACTGATCCCGCTGTACAAAATGAATTGCAACTTGAAACTGTAGGGGAAACAGGAATTGCTACAGAAATCGATTTTACAGAACCAAAGATGGTATCGCCAATGATAGATCAAATGCATATCACAGAGACAAAAATCCCCAAACTAAAAGTCACCCTGTCAAAAATCACTCAGCCAAAATTCACCCAAAAACACATCACTGAACATGAACCTACTAGAGAACGTATATCGAATCGACCATTAACTTTGAAACCTTCGTTAACATTAATATCTGATGTTCCTTCTTTGGGAACTTATTATCCGACGCAGAAACCACGAAAAATGCAGCCGCGATACTCAGCATTTATACCGACCGATCGTGTTGTTGACGATAGTAATATAATAGAGGAATATATAAATATTCCGTCTTCAAAAATAATTTACGGTAAAAAAAAATTACCGAATGCAAGTAAAGAAAGTGAAGATCAAACTTCTTTATCGGAAGAAATAACTAAAGAAGTCACAACGAAGAAATCTACTAAAACTAAACCAAGGGTAATTAAACATATTAAATCACAATTATTAGACAGCATTGAAAAAAAAGTGCATTCTGAGAACGTCGTATCAAGTGCGATAGTATTACCTCCGTCTATAGAAACTGATCAGCCTCTTAGAGTATACCTATATTTATTTAATAGTAACGTCCCAATTGCAACGACGAGTGATGATTATAACACAATGGAACCTGAAGTCATTTTACCAGATATCAAGGAACTTCTAAAACCGCCGAATATAGATAAGTTCATGCAAAGTAGTGATTCACCAATAGTAACTCAAGTGTTACAACCATTGTCTATTATATTTGGTAAAAATTATATTAAGAAAATCCTGAAGAATGTGAATATAAAACATTATCCCACAAATATTGCATTATTGTCAGCAATACTTAAAGAAGCCATAACTTATCCGGAAGTAACACAGAATTCGCAATTGACAAACGTAATTAATCAATACATTGTCAGTATAGAATATGTGAGTCCAACGATATTATTACCCGTCATAGTTTCGTCAAAGAAGTTGTTATCAAATATTATATATTCTACGTTTAACCCAGATGACTTAACTCAAGGTACAATTAGCGAAAATCCACCTGATGAATCATTACCTGACAGTATCACTGTACCTCTCGTCAATCCTAAAATATTGTTGGAATCTATAAATCCATCTAATCCTTACGTTGATCTGCTGCCTACTTTGGAAAAAGGAGATATACTTGCGAAAACAATACAGCCTATCAGAATGATTTTCACATTTAAAAAAATTGCGGAAATACTTGGACCAGATTTTCAACCATTGGTGTATCCAAATAAAATTACACTTCTGATAACGCTCTTGCACAAACTACAGAAAAGTAAAATAATTCAAGCAAATGTAAAACTGAAATCCGCAATTGATTTTTATTTACAAGCTTTTGAACTACCATCGATAAACATTCAAATATCTGAAGATCGTTTCGTGAACATGAAATCTGAAACTACAGGTCAGTGGTTACCTGAACTAACGAGCTTGATTTCTGCTCTTCCAACACCTGAGACCGATACTGAAACGACAATGATGGAGGAGATAGAGCAATATCTCGATGATTCAACTCTTTTGGAAAAATTAAATATAGCTAAACCACCAGTAACCATGTCTCGCGGAGAACTATTGCATAAAATTATTCGTATTTCATTGTCCGGTACAATAAATATCAATAAAAGTGTTCTGAAAGCATTTAGGTATTACAAGGACAAAGTAGAATTCACCGATTTGGGTGCTCTGCCCATCATGTGGATGTGGGTCGACACGTACGTATTTAAGGCTGAAATAGAACTAGGAGACATGATTCAGAAGACGGTGAACTTCGATCAATTGTCATATAAAGAGAAATTAGCGTATAATGATGTAATAACATATCTAATTCAAAATCCTAATCTTCTTCAAGACAACGAGGACTTTAATTTTGAAAAATATAAGACACAAGGGCAGTTTGTTAAGGGTTTATTCACATATTTGCTGATGAAATCAGAGATCAATAATAAGATTAAAAAGAATATTAAAATGATACTTTCACACGTGACGGAGACTGGAGCAGGCGCAGTCGCGATGCCAAATTTATTTGGATTTTAAAAGATTAGATAATTTAAATCTAATTAATTAAAATCTAATTCACTAATTGAAGGGCTCTAATCAAAGCAATTTGATCTGAATTTAAAAGAAACAGGAAATAAATACAGATATGTCTCACAAAACAAGTGTGTGTTTCATAATAAAGAACTCGAAGTATTCTTTATAATAATTTATAATAAACAATTTACTACATTATTGTAATATTGGCTCATAGAGCCAATATTTAATAATACATATTGTGTATGCAAAATCGATTATATAATTTAAGATTATAAAAAATGACACATGTAACTGTCTGTTTGGCGTAATTTGTAAAAGAAAGAAAAAAATAGAAATAGAGAGAAATTCTGAGAACTTTATATCTATTTGTTAAGTTAAATAAAAAGGCTTATAGTAATTTTGTATTAAATTATCATCACAGTTAGACCTCCTTTATTGATAAAATTGATAAAGAATTTTCCACAAGTTTCAAATCGATAGTCTTCCAATAAGTGACAATCATTTGTAAATTCTCGTTACATGGCAACCTAGAATACTCGAAAGTTTATGCACATTAGGAAGATATTCAAAACATTTCCCCTAGTCGAATTTCTACTTCCTTTCAATCCTTGCAATTACAGATATAAATACACATATATAAAAAATTAATTCTTTCCTAATTTCTTATTTACAGTTCTAATTTATGAATACAATAACTTATGTTATAACTATAATTATATTTAATTAATTTACGTTGAAGTATACGAATTCACATAATGAATAGAAAATTCGAATAATACTTAATGTAATTTCAATCAATAGTGTTCTAAGAACCTAAATCAGTATTGTATCTGTCGAGATAATTTATGGCCAAGACTTTAATATAGCGTAGATACTTGCAACAAGTAAAGTTCGCAGCAGTCGGCAGTATGCGGCGTCGCTACGTCTTCATAATGTATTCTAAGTAGCCATAACAGTTCGGCAAGTAAAATGAGTTGCGTAAGAGAAAGCGATTGGCGAAACTTCAACTCTATTCGCATTTGTTCGTTAATTGCTTTATCCGAGAACTTCGAACTGCCGTCTAGAAGCATATTGTAATAACGTAAGCATCTTAAAGCACTGCGGTATGATAAAAAATGAAATCTCATTAACATAAATAATTATAAAAGTTATAGAATTAACTGATACCGCGCATATTTTATTGAATATCTGATTTCTTTTTCTACTGCCTTCTTTAATTCGCAGTTTTCAGAGTATTACGAACGTTATTATTTTTTACAATCTAATGAAATCTCTGCACACCGCATTATGCATTCAAAAATGGACGAAATAAAAGCGCATACAATTTTTTAAAAATAAATAGATACACGGGTCGATGTAACGAGGTGGCTTCGTCGCAATAAAAATGGAACAGACACGTGACACGCGAAGCGGAACGAAACGAGAAACGGAAGCGACGGAGGGATTATTTATTTTGCACGGCGACCGCAATCCGCGGGGATATTTTCCGCGAGACGCCCGGCCAAACTGTCTGGAAAACGAGGAAAAATTACATCGGTGAAAAATAATAAAGTGCGATCTAGCTGCAGTCGTAGGCTGTAAGCGGTATGTATGTTCCAAGAGACAGCGATGATAGAAACAATTGATAATTGAAAATAGCATCAATGTCGCGATAAACATGATAAGAAGAAGATTGATATCATTCATGGATGATGATTTAAATACCTACGTAAATAAAAGAAGTTGTAAAATTAATTAATAGATATGATAAACAGCGCGCGTTATATAGAATATCTAATTTCTTTTTCTATTGCTTTAATTCCCAGTTTTGGAATATTATGAACATTATTATTTTTACATTTATATAAATCGTTTAAATAACTATATATGTGTCTTGACTTTTTACATTTTATGTACATTACAAATTATTGGAGAAATACGAACGTTCTACATAATGAGTATCATTGAAACTTATTGCTTTTCATCACGTGGTACTTCGGTCACGTCAGAACTTTTGTTGGCGAAGACAACTTAAATTGAAGCGAATATCTCGGATATTGTTGTTCTTATCGCGCAAAAAGAACAGTAATTCTAAACTCGCAATTGAACTAGCTTGCCAGCGTCTACGTCAACGTCACGAATCCGAAAACTCTAACCGTCGTAAACATCCTAAAACGGAGATATTCCGTCGAGCAATTCTGTTCACGCCAACTTATCGCGTAACACCGTTTCACCTGTTTAATTTAGCGCCCGAAATAATTTACATACGGCAGGACGAGGGATGGGCTACGCTCGCGCAATAACATCTCGAAGATGAGCCGTGTGCTGCGCTAGGCGGATGCATCGTACGTGCAGACGTGTATTCCGGGGAGGGTTCACACACCCATCCTCTGACGGTACGTCTCCGTGCCCGACGACGTTCCTGCTAGAGAGTTCCTGGGATCCGACATAACCCCCGAGGTCGTAACGGTAAGTCTCTCGGCGTGAGGACCCGAAATTAATAACGCGACCTGGCGCAAATACGGCGCACATAATTAAAGCGATATTACGATCTGGAGCAGCCGCAGTATCGTCTACCGGTTGCCTGCGTCGAAGATGTTATTTAGCCGCTCTCCGAATTTGGGTGTTGAAAGCACAGGTATTATATTCTGATTCGCAACTTGCTCGCGACTCATTAAGAACCTAATTAGGCGGTAAGACAATAGAAATCAGTGATTGTAAATAATAAACCAGTGGACAATTTACGCAAAAAAAAAGAGAATTAAATTGGAATAAGACATGGTTAAAAAATATCATTAAGATATCAGCAAAATAATTTATTAATTTGTTAAAGGAAATGAGACATAATGTTTTAATCGAGCTTCTCTGATAACAAAATGCAGTCGTTTTAAACATAAAGAGAAGCTATAGGAAGTATCTCAAGACATATAGGACGTGCGTGACAGTAATCGCAAAGACGACAGACTTGGTAAGAGTTTGCTAGAGTAAAGTAGGTCAGGATACGAACGGTATGTTTAGAATGAACGAGACAAGAAGAAAAAAATAACTAAAAGAAACAAGAAAAACATTAAAGGATAGAAGTATTAAGAAAGAGAAAGGAAGCAATGGCTCTCAAGTTTTATTTTTCGGAATCTTTTTTTTACTAGCAGGGAGGTTTCAAAGTTTTACAAAATGCAAGTGAAAGTTCATATATTTATATTCTTTTTAAGAGTCACTTTTTAAAGCAAACGAGATACATATTCAAGCTAAATAAAAATTACGGAAAAATTCCGACGTCATTTAATCTTTTTTTTGTGTTTTTAATAAAACACGAGAACATCTCATAAAAGATATCTAAATAATCTAAGATAATCAACCATGATATATTATCTTCTTCGCGGATTATATGTATTTCTTATTCAAAGCTGTCGCTCGCCATTGAGAGTCGCTGCGTTAAGAGACAAGGTGCAACCCTGATGTATGGGATATTCCTCCGCGGGTGTTTCTACACGGCAGCACCGTCAGGGAAATGTTACCCTATAAAATATATCTCGAGCGTTGGCTTATGCCGCGCGAAACCCAGCAAGATGTTTCTATTTCATAGAAACGCTCGTCTTCCGGTTTAGCAGGGCATGTGAAGGGTAGCATGACGAAAGGCCAGGACGTTGATAGGGCTAGACTGTAAATCACACGAGAGCTATTCGATGTCTAGCTACGTCCCGCAATTCCGTCCAACGAGTTTGCTAGTACTACTCAACGTTATCGCACAGATTTTGTCGAGGACAGAAACGGGCTGTTTTAGGCGAGGCTTTAAGCGAGAGATCTTCATGTGTAATGTATCTTCTTTTTTTTCCCTGCTGCAATTGATATGTTTGAAGTAGCTTTAAAAACAGTAGATGTGTCACGTACGTACAAATTTTGGAGAAATATTCTGGAATTATTTATTGAATAAAAAATATTTAAATATAATATAATATATATATAAGTATAAAAATATGAAATATATATTTAAATTAATTTAAAATTCCATTTAACTGTGTGTATCATAATACTATGTCAATAGTTTCGTGAAATCATTGCAAGAAGAGGCAAATTATATCTGTTATAGAAGCATAAGCCGATTGGTTGCACAGAGACAACGAGGTAAGGGAATAAGGACGCGATAGAGACAGATCATAAATCACGCACCAACCATTCAATGTGTGTGTATATTGTGTGCTACCTCCGGGAGATATCGTTATCATATAGTGACTCTCATAGCAAGAGAGAGTTGCAGTGTTTTATGAATAAATGCACTGAAATAAACAATTGACTTTTATGTAATTAAATTATTTTTATATTTGTCGTGTCAAGGAAATGGCGACGTGTATAATTCCATTTATTCAATTCTTTTTATTATCCGCGCAAAGATATACAACCGCATAACAAAGTTATGAATAAATATGACACGAATAACAAATACCGTTCGAGTGTAGTAAACTTTGACATATTGAACTCTCTCTCGGGACAGTCATGTGCATGCGTAAAATCCTAAACAATGTTGTTATTTGTCTCTTCCCTTCATCATAAGAAGCTTATTTCTCCATTGGTCCATCATCCTCTCACGATAACATTTCCTCTTAGCTTTAACGCCTCGCAGTATGAAGCGATGTAGAACGCCAGCGAGGATCTCGTAAAGTGCACGAAAATTCCACGGAATCCTAGAAAAATTTATGATCCGGATGTTTACCAACATGGAATTCTCTCAGGTACTTCCGGACAGTATGGGATAATATAGAACTACCTCCTTTTGCTCTCGCTACTCAGGGGGTGGCTATTAGTAGTAATTACTGACGTAATAAGTCTCTGCCTAATACTTCTCTCCTCCGACCTTTCATCTTTGCTCCTAGAGATGCTATTGTTTGCTCCACTTTTGTCGCTTTTCCAGAGTATATAAACTATCTCTCCTTCTTTATCTTCATGTAAACTTTCTCTTATCCTCATTTCGAATTATTTGATTTCAAATATGTATAAAGTAAAGATAACTTTTACATATTTTATGTAATAATTCTCGGAAAAATTGCGTGAATGCAACATAAATTTTTAATTCTGAAAGTACAACATGACTGAATGAGTAACGTGAAAATCTACAACGCGTAAAATATTTCAAAATTTTGCTCAGAAAATACTATATTGTAAGTATACACACACACACACACACACACGCGCACGCACACAAAGAAAATATTCCTAATAAGAATTAGTTAAATTTATTGCATACTTGTACTTTATACATATAAAGTATATTCAACATAAAGAAATATTAATCTTATAAAATTCTTTTAAGATTAATTAAAAAAATCTATTATAAAAATAAATATAAAAATACGTAAGTATATGTAAATGTGATAAAACACGTGGTAATTCTATGACATATATTTGGCAAATGTCCACAGATTAAACAGAATAAGTGACGAAAAATCATTTTTTACGAGAAACATTAGCACTAGGAAAGTTAATTGCTTTTTGCAGAGGAAAATCACCCTACATGCTACTGCACAATGTGCTTCATTAACGTTTATAACTGGTAAAGAACATTGCACTCTGGTCGAGCGCGTGCTACGCTCAAAACTACTTAAAAAGTCGCTAGTAGGTGGACAGGATATTATGGGTTTTCCTGCTCAAAACTATAGTTTTTAATTACGTTCTTTCTAACGAGATTTTATTTTTTTCCGCATTTTTTTCGTAGCACAGCAGCAAAGACGAAACTTGAATTTCGTGCCATTTTTCCAGAACAGAATAATGCTCAGCCTTTCTCTAGCTCTTGTTTCAACTATACTATTTGCTATCTTGAAAACCGGCATGAGAGATTTACATATTTGATCTCTCCGTGGCTCGCTTTATTAATGTTTCATGTTTTCATTTGTGACCTTACGTAGAATTTATGATGTCGGTGGTTTATGCGAACAATGGATTACTAATGTTTACGTGTGAAAATTTTTGCCTCATAAATGGCAGGACATTGCATGATAACGCGATTTATCTTGCAAAACATATTTAGCGATTTGTCAAAAAATAGATATAACGTTAATAATATTCCATTACATTATAAATAGCGTTCTTGTATCGCGTAATGTCTCTCATAAGAAATAATGTATTTAGCTATACCTTTATCATTATAAAAATACAAACTCTTGACAGGAATTTAATAGTGCCTTTCATTAAGAATAATAACTAAAACCGTTACAATGATATTCTTCTCGTCAAATACCATCACTGCTCTTCATCATTATCTCTTTTCGACACTTAAAGCTTACGTCAACCCTCGTCTTCTTTATCTTCCTTCAGTATCCTCTCGCTTCGCACTTCTTTCCTGTAATTCATTAGTCTTCATCAAGAGTTATCCGCAGCTGTGCTAAGTATCGATATTATCAATCCTTTATATTTTAAAATATGCCGGGTCAACACTGTTTCCATGTAAAATATGTAATCAAGAATATTAACAAATTATGAATATTTTGTGTATGCCATGTGGGGTTAAAAATTATTAATGCAACACAACTTTTAGATTTAAAATTCCTTTTAGAAATCTTTACTAATAGTTGCCATATATTAAAACAAGCTAAAATATAAATATTACAATTTTTTTCCCTTCTAATACTATGTTTCTGCGTAACGAAATGTATAATTGGCAATTACAGCCAAGCGTATCGTTAATTAGTAGCGAGCACCACCACACGTTCAATACTGCTTTAGTGCAGTAAAATCAATACATCTATCTCTCTACATATACGTAGCTGATGGAAAACATACAACAGAATAAAATAAATTCGTATTTCTCAAATATATCAAAATCAATATTATCAACAATCTAGTACCTTCTACGAAATAAAAATATCAGATTATATACATATACCTGAGAGAATTTTGAAGCACATCTGTGAATAATCCAGGATTGTGCAGTACAGTTAATGACATATGTGTACGTATGCACATGTATACGTGCCTACATAGACAACACTAGTATCCACTACATTAGTCGTCGAACAAGAACGCAATATACAAGATCGATAAGGTGCTTGTAATAGTAGTTCACGTATATCTCTCTCTCCTGCGCCTTCAGCTTTATCTTGGATAGCGATTTTCTTCTGCAGATCACGTTAGGTCAGGTCGATAAAGGCTCAATATTTGCTTTGTGTTCAGCGCTGTATATGCGCGAGCTTCTCGTTATCGGGACTGTGTACACAATCGGGTAGAAACTCTTCGGACGTAGTAAGAGCCTGGCTAGATCGTAGAGATGGGAGATGAGAGCGCGACGTGAGAAGGAGTCGATAACATTACCGTACGCACACACGAGAAAAGTATATAACATTCCTGTTCGATTATCTTTCGGGAGAACTGATGTCAGTCGACGATGGATCGTTCTGAGGAATGGCAAGGATCAACTGTCACTTAAAAGTACGAAACTTCTATCTAAAGATATCGGGCATTGGCATCTGTCATAGTTTCTCGCGTCGCTAGCCCGTTGGTGAGGAGAATACAAATATTCTTTAAACAGGCCAAGAAAATATTCGTTGTATCCGTTTTAGTCATTGCATATGATTTTTTTTTTTTTTTTGTTAAACATAGCATCCTGAATTCAAATGCGATTGATTCTTTTAAAATACTACGAATACAATTATAAGTATACATAATTATGCTTTACTAATAAAAAGAACATATCTTTAAATAAATACTATTTTCAACAATTGAGATAAGCAATTAATGTATTAAACAAATGAGCAAAAAAAATTATATTCGAGGAAAACGGATCTTGAATAATATTTTTATAAACATTTTTATAATTTCCAGTTTAAGCAAATCACATCGTCGATTATTTATCGGTCTTGAAACATAGTCCTAAACTGAAGCCATACTTCAACTTCTTTTCAGTGTTTTTTGAAGATTATTATTAGTATCAGTAATATTAAATTGCCAAATATTACGAACCTCATCTTTAGCTTAGGATTGTGTTTCAAGACCGATAAATAATTTGCGTAGTTTGCTTGAAGTGGAAATTGCAAAAATTTACACAAAATATTAATAAATATTATAACATGGGCCAAATGTGACCTTTTTTTGCTTATTTGTGTTGAATATTTCTCGGTAGATTTTTATTTATTAATGTTTAATATATATTAATTTGTATAAATTACATCAACTAATATTTCATCTTAGATATTTGTATAATTAATTAATAGTAATTTTCCTTGACAACTGCAATCTGCTTTAAATGATCGTTTCATCAATTCGTGCATTACGATGGCAGTAAATACACTCTGAGAGGTAACGATCGTTTGTCGGCCTACTGCGATTTCTAAGCCCATAAATATCCTCCCCGAACATCCCAATGTGGGTAATCGTCGATCCAAATCGTTCTAACTCTCGAATCCCTTCCCTAACGGTTGTCATTCAGGAATTATCGAGGGAAGTTATTTAGTATCGCTCATATATTACGTATTTTATTGGCACATCTATGAGAAGACATCTATTGCTGCAATTTGCTTTAATCTTTTCTAACATAATCAACTTGCGTAATCAAAAATTTATACCAATTTCTATAATTTGATATGATGTAACTCTTCACAGATTGCGTCTGTTATAATATTATTATTTCAATTAAATTAGTTTTCATGTTTTTTGTATTTTCTTGCAATGTTTCTCACTGTTATATTACATTAACAAATTAACAAAGATAGATACTTTTATAAATCTAATAATAATCTATTTTTAATATCTATTTTTATAATAAAATCTATTTTTTTATAATAAATAAATATCTATTTTTTTCATCTTTGAACGAACGTAATCTGTATTGAAATATTCTAATACCAGAAACGATAAAAACCCCGCATAAGTACGCTAGTTTGTACATATATGATCGTACATAACGTCTGTATATAAATGTGCGACCGTAATAAAACAGCGAAACGCGAAATCACGGCGATAGGAAGAGTTCGCGCAGAAAATGCGGAAATCACCTTGCACCGGTGGTTGCTGTGTATTTGATATCACATTGCTCGAGTACGGCCATAAATGCGCTTCGTAAAAGTACCCTTACAGACGCGCAAAACTATCACGATTGTACGCGTACGCTTGCAAATTAAGCATTTTTTTTTTTTTAAATGACCCACTGTATCGAAATGTCCTTTTCTCTTTTTTTCCTTCCATTGTTGCACTTTCTATCTTCTATCTCTGCCGCAATTAAATCTGCCCAATATATGTACATTTATTGCATAATGTAGCACATTTTTATTGAAATAACTAGAAAATGTATAGAAAAATAGAATATTTATTACTTTAGCTTGCCAAGAAGAAACTTGGTTTACAAATATAACTTATTCGTCCATATTATCTTATCATTATTACACATTATTTATATTCTGTACAGTAAAAATTTCTATATCTAGCTGCTACTTATTCAAGGAAGAGAAAGATTCCTTATTGCTAGAGAATGTACTAATAGATAATCAAAGAACAAAAGTAACATTACTGGATTGAAATAATTGATATTCAAACAGTGGACGTGTACGTCAAATTATCAATGGTCTCGAGTCCATTTTAATTCATGATACGTACAATTTAAGCTAATAATACAATCATAATGATAAATTTTACAGCTAATGCTGCAGTGAACTAATTGCGATATTGCGTAATTTCTATGTAAAAAAATAAACGATGATTATGAGAGTGAATTTGTACCTTGTGTAAATTCATACTCGTTCGCTATGAATCGAGTTTAATCACGCCAGCGATAAGCGATATGTATCTTTAATATTCGGGCAGACATGATTAGCCGAATCATTTTTATTATTATTCGATTATTTAATTATTATTCGCCGTTTGAAATTCAGTTTTAAATCAATTAAATATGCATACGAATCAGGGTAATTTATAATTTTGTGTAGCGCACTCATCCCACGCATAATTCGATGCGCGGGAAATTTGCATCGCGGATCGCTTCAGAATCTCCATATTTACAAATTTGCATGCTATGTCGCTTTTTGCATAGATTCCCGCCCGTTCGATATCTAACGCCCCATAGGTCGTCCTACACTCGCCGGGTGTTTCACGCGAAAGAACAGGTACACGAAAACAATTTGCCTGTCGGTCGCGCGCAGGGTGAGCCGTCGTTCATCCTCGACGCGCTTTCAGCATCTTTTTTCTGTCCGTAACGTACTGTGCTGTCGGTGCATTTAATGCAAGTACCATCTGCATAATATCCAGTCATAAATCCAGAAAAGCTTGACACTGGCGCGACCGTCCTGTTCACGCACGACGTCCCTACTAGGATGATCCTCTGGATTTTATTTCTGGACATCCCCTGGGAATATGATAGCGCCGCGGATTAAGAGACGGTATCATAAAATACAATATCAATGTTAGAACGCATATTAGTTTAATGTCTAATTATGTCGTGATCCGATTGTTTTGAGATTTCAGACGTCCGAATCTGTTAGATTTTTCCAAATTTGGAAAATTCATAATAAAATATATATTTGTTAAGTTTGTGGGTTATTGTTCCGCTTATGAATCTTTAAATCTCTAGAAAGATCGAAATTATTTATATCTTTATTATCGTAAAGGTTGACGCCATTCGCGTCAACTTCCGCAGAGGTAATTAATAATTATTTAAAACAAATTCATTATTGACTCTGACAATCGCTGCTTAGCGTGGAAATTAAATTAGTTCCGGAAGAGATTCTTAAGGTTTTTGCAAGAATAGGACGACACGGACACTGTAAGTAAACTATGCGGTGCGGATCGATACCTGAAAGTTGGTCGAAGTGTCGGCAGCTAAGGGATAATACGGATACATGGATAGATTCTCCTCCGGCTTTCCTAGAACTAACTCGCCTTTATTCAACCCCTTGTCGAATCACGTGGCGGCAGCCACCTTTCTTCTTCTCCCAAAGTTTGCTGGCTTTCCACTCTCCTGGGATAAATCGAAACGTGTTCCAAGAGGAAAGTATTGAGCCGCTAGTAGAACAAGTTTGGATTTGAGGGATTTAAATTCCTGCTGGCGACAAATCAAGTTGTATGAATGACTCAGCATAAAATTTATATAGTTTCATGGACTACATGAACCTCTCGTAATTAATAATTAAATGTTAATTACATATAATTATCTATATATTATAATATAATCACAACATAATATGACAACATATTGATATGTGATCTAAACTCGACATATTAATATTAATGATTTGCATGATATAAATAAATTCAATTTTTTAATTAATATGATTATTCTATTAATTCAATTTGAATTATTTACATAATTGTAAGGTTTGTAAAAGTATGTAATAGACTTGTAAAAGTATGTAAAAGTATGTATTAGACTAATATACGTAATTAAAAAAATTACAGCTGTGTAGTTAATAGTTTGTTTTATAGAACAAAATTTTTTCATTCACTTGCTTTTTTGCAATTTTTAGTATTTATTAATTGATACATAATTTGCAGATTATATATTAGATAATTAAATAAAGAATTTTTGTTTAATTGTTCATTATCTATTATAAGCTCTGATTCTTAGAGAAATGTAATTATATATACAGAACTCAGTTGCGTATTTAGTATAACATTTAAATGACCATTAAGTGTTTCAGTTTAATCTTTACGAGAAAGATAAATTCTTGGCCTCAATGCTTCGCTCATAGATGCAAGACAAGCGACAGCTTTTTTTTTATGGAAAAGACTCTTTGCTTGAAAATTATACTAGACATCGTACCATATGAAACTGCCGCTATAAAAATATTACCCATTACGAGTTTCTCTAGTGGAAAAAATTACTGAGGCGAGACATATTAAAAGAACCCTTTGTACTCATGTATATTCATTCTTTGTAAGCTCACCAAAAGCTAGTACGACTAATGCGTCCAAAGTTCCTTCTGGTTTCCGCGCAGATCAAGTTACGTATTCTGACTTTTATATATTACGTAGAGAATTTCATTTAAGAAGTCATGCGTAAATGAGTCAACGTTACTGCCTTTGAATATTCTCGATGAAGAATATTAAGAAATGTATCATTATTTTATATCTTCTGCTAACATTCTTCCAGTCGATAGTATTATAAATAAATATCTTCGACATTCAATTATTGTCGACAAATTACTCTTATTTGCCAAGTGCTGTTTGCAAACGGTAGACATTTTTCATATATTTTTCGCAATTAAAATACACGGAAGAACTTCTTGACTAAAATATCTTTTGAAAAAAACAAGTATTTTTATAAATACAGAAAAAAAGAGAATCATTTTGAAACCGTTTCACTTTTTATTTATCCTCAATCTTATCAATATTCTGTAAACGACAACAATAACTGAACATGAGTATTCATACAGAATATTCAAACGAGCGGTGCGTGTACACTATATACCTGCACCATACGTACGTTATACCATACGTACAATACCTTATCGTTAAAAGAATAAAGTAAAAAATATTTGCTTGTATCGTCTAAATTTTAAATAAAAAATAAAAAAATAATATTTTATCGTATAAATACGAATTAGTTTTATTTTGTAAAATGAACAAAGTTGTTTATTCGAATTCATTCTCGTGAATTTTGACGAAATCAAATTTGTGCAAGGCCGTCACCCTAGTACAAATGGCGCGATGCACGACGCCTTCAAACAAATAAACGGAATTTAATTAAGGATGCTATCAAATTTATGATAGCGAACTGTGCATTGGCGAACGATATCGATATACGTCAGTACGAATTCGCGAACACGCTGGAAAACGGCTGATGAGAGGAGAAGCACAAACGACATACCGATCTAATTACTCTCATCTGCAAATTATCAGGTAAACGTTGCAACCAAATTATTCGCATATTACCCGATAATTGAGAGAAAGATATATTGTTTGTAATAATGGTTATACAATTTATATCTAACAAAAGCAAATCATTTTCAACGGTGATTACAAACAAGTGGATTTCAATTAGCTTTTCTAAACATCGAATAAGAATGTTACGTGCATTTTATTTTATGTATTTTTTTGCATATATTATGACGTTATTTATATACGTATTTTCTATATATTCTTCGCGAGACGCACAAGTATTGTCGAAAGTTCTATGCAATTTTCTCACATAGACCGCAGTTACACAGTCGCGCATATTTACAGCGGTAAAATTGTTATGGAAGAAAGAAGAAGTTGACAGAAGTATGCGCGGCTACGTAAAAGCAACATCGTTTCTCGCGAATCATTTTCGTTAGATTCAGATATTCGATTTCGACAATGTTTTTTTATCGACTATCTCTCACGTGTATACCATGTATGCTGATGGTATTTCGCATTGGTTGAAAAACGTGCAGCTAGCATCCTGAATTTTCCAATCTGCATCGGTACATTCGAACTGCCATTTAATTCGTTGCATCGAATGCATCGACGCATTTTTTTTCGACGATCAGGATTATCGTCAACCGCCAAGTTTATAAACGGGCGAACACGACATCACGATAACATATTTTTTTCAGAGGTGGTTTATAATAACATGGTACAGGTTTCTATAATTCATTCAACAAATTTATAACCAATTGAAAATATATCCATTTTATTATGCAACACTATTGCATTATTTTCATGTACTCGCACTGCTTGTAAATCATTATTTTTCAATCAAAAAAATATTTTTTAAAAATGATCTCACAAACTCTTATAGTAATAGTAACTTCAGCATTAATTCAGCATAACTTCAATGTGCGCAAAGAAAGATCTTTTGCTAATATCACTAAACCAGTACGTTATATTACTTGCATCTCGTGCAAAGAATAAAAAAATAATTATAATAATTTATTTAATTTGAGAAAATTGTAAGTTGAATAATATATATATAATTATATTTCTAGAGAAATGGTGATTAAATTAGTTCGAGGTAAATATATCCATTTGACGAGCAAAGCATACTTTAAAATTGAAATATCTAAAATTGAAATATCTAAAAATTTGGTTATATCAATGATTTGAAAATAATTTTATTTGGATTATTTTAATTTTATTTGAATTATTATCATTTAAGCGTTTTATTTATAATTCTTTTGATAATTAATAACATTTTCAGATCTATATTATTTAGTTAAATATTGAGATATTTCAGCAAAATC
>Ga0157363_1002151_pt1 | contig 17141 bp, 9 predicted proteins | sample AttsexASBM1_FD_111477 | JGI IMG/M metagenome (GOLD analysis project Ga0157363, IMG submission 111477) | Fungus gardens microbial communities from leaf cutter ant in Ribeirão Preto, State of São Paulo, Brazil - Atta sexdens ASBM1 | ecosystem: Host-associated > Fungi > Mycelium > Unclassified ... | reverse complement strand
TGGAAAGGAACAACCATTATTTTTTGAAAATTAATAAAATGCCGTGCTAACTATAAAGACATACAATTTAGTTCATATTTTTAGACATGGAGTTATAAATGAGCATTTGATTATTGCAACGATTGTTTCTATTGTTAGATGTTGTTGTTCAAGTAAATATTTTGTTACAAAATATAACTGTTCCGCTGTAACATTTATACACATATATTAACTGCTCAAAGAGAGGAGATTCATTGAAAGAAAAAAGAGAAAAAAATGAATTTTTTACATCCTCGTTATTTTTTATTCTCGTTTTATATTTTTGTTCTGAAAAATTTTATGTCTGTATGACATTTTACTTCGTCTAAATGAAATATTGCCTTCTGTTTTTGAGAATATTTTATCATTTATCCGCAAATATAACCACAGTGATTCTTTTTTGATAATCCACGTGACAAAAATCCATTCTATAATTATAGAATATATGAAACAAAGGAAATTCAGTGATTTCGTTTGACGTATAATCACACATATCTAAAGTTCGTTATTTTTTTAAGTAACCAAAAGTCACGTTTTTCAGTCTTTTGTTAATGATTCATCTATCTCAGTTAACAATAAAAAAAAGAATGATAAAGATTTCAAACTGAACTTATTCGTATACAGAGAACGATAATAGATGTGATTCCTGTTGAAATCACTGGACCAGAAAGAATTAATTATAGTCGCCCCATCCTCTCACTTTGCAAATGAATATTTGATTACTCCAGCAATTAGCATTCTCACTTTTCGGTGTTAGTTCTTTTTTTTCAACGGTACAAAGAGTTCAGCAAATAAATTATTAGTCGCAATGTGACTGCCACAAATTTCGTATCGTAACAAAGCATTTACATCTTTATTGAGTTAGCTTTACATTGTTCTGTTAAATGATGAGAAGTATTTCAATTAAATTAATAATAAATATCGATACTAATTAAGCTAATGGAGGTTTCTCGACGTTTTAACAATAACAAATAAAAACCAAAGAGGCTGAAAATACGATTAAGTGAACGCGTGATAAATCCCTCATACATTTCAGCAATAATATGGAAATATTTGCATTTTGAGAAGTAATATTGATAAAGTAATAAATTAATATGTTTCCCTAATTTTTTATAATTAAATCGATATTTCCACGTTTGCAGCATTCTCTGATTATTAGTCGTGTTACAATTGCGTAATCCCCAATTATCGCTCGTTATCTATATAGCAGTAGATAATTGTCTCGATAGCAATAACGCTCCAGAACGCCGACGGTATATACGTGCGTATACGCTATTAATGCGTAATATTAATTTATTGCTTTGAAGCTTAGTTTACGAACGCCCTTCTAGTTTAATTCCCTCGCAACTCAAAGATTATCAAAGCATTTTGTTGCATAAAGAAATTTTTATTCATAAATCTGTCATTAAAATGTAACGCGAATATCCTATAATCCTAAATGTTTAAATATCTTTGATATTACATTACTTTCTTTTTTTAATATTATTTTTTTATTTTAATTAATTATTTATATGATTGTTCGTATAAACCTTATAGTCTGTTGCACAATACGTCATCTTTATTTCACGTTGTTACGCATTAGCAGTTTTCTGATGCAACTTCCTACCTTCAGGGTACGCATATACGTCGCTGGTGCGCCGCAATAAATTACGCGTATCTTTATGATACCGACCGTCGTTGATTCCAATTATACAAGTGAGCCCGTTTTATCGAACCTCGACATTTTATGACGCCCGTGCGGGCGTTTTACCGTTCGCACGAATACATACAAACGCATTCATAACGAATAATAAACGTGCGAACTAAAGCACCGCTGAAAAAATACAAGGCCCGAAAGTGATATTTTTCGTTGCCGGATAACGTTGCCACCCGCGTTCCGGTAAATAAACTTGTACCCCGGGAATTCCTAAATTTTTCGTCCCTCGCGTTTTTTAAAATTTTCCCTGATTTAGAAATCTTCACACGGCATATTCCATTTTCTTTATTAACTTATTTTATATTGCTTAAGATGACATTAAAAAAATATGCGTTCTAATTCAATCAAAATATGCGATTTGTGAAGTAACTTATTCCTCTATCTTTATTCATTTGATTCAAATCTACGGTCATCTGGTGATTTTATATAGAATTTCGTAGAATTTAAAATGATTTTAAAATGACCACAGTAAAATAAAATAATATATAGGAAGAGCTTTTTTTTTTCATTTTAACGTTACCATTTAAAAAATATGCTTACGTGAAACAAATTAAATTTTCTAGTTCTATCTCCAAATATTCAGTGACCGAAGATATGAATAAAGTAAATACAGTTTTCGCAAAATTAAACCATTATAGAGACTTTCTCTGTCAAAAATTGTTTGGTATCGCGCGTGAAAAAATTCGCAGTTTGTCGTAAAGCAAACAGTGACAGAACCAGAGTGTGCAATACGAATCATCAATAGTATTCCGTCAGGGATCAATAGTGGAGTGAGATGGAAATTTTTTGTTGCAAGCAAATAGGAACATTCGTTCGAATCAAAGAGACACTGTCACCTATATAAAGTGACGAAATTGACTATTAGCTGAGTAAAGAGCTGCGTGTAAGAAATTATTTTGCGAATATTTCTTAATCTAACTTCTCAAATTCTCTTTGGCGTACGTCATTCCACTCTATTCTTTCTGTAACAGATAAAAATATCTATTTCTAGTTGAATAGAAATTTCCTTTTAAACCTCCTAATTAAATTAAGAGATTTTCCACTGAAATTAAGGATTAAATTTACTTGAAAATGGAATCTACGATTGTATAACGCGCAAATGTGTTGCCGCCGTACGTGTCCAATAATATTCTAACTTGATATCGACTCGTAAATGGAGCGCAAATGGAAATTTACAGTGATTTCCCCGATTCGGTTTGACTGACATTCTAATTCAAATTCGGCCCATATGCCTATCTTCCTTCTGTTTCCTTTCTGTGTCCATTCATTCATAATGCAACAATATTACTTCGCATTATCGCGACATTGCGACGCACTAAATTCCGCGCGAAACGCTTCGATCGGGTGGTCCGAATAATAATGAGAGCGACCTCGGAAATACCGCACATGCACGATTAATTTGTTACATTGCGGTCGCTTCCATATGTACGAATTAACGGCCCACCGGCTGGATTCTGCGTTTCCGACAGCTGCGTGTTTCCCGCAACGTCCGTTATTTCTCTCAACGGACGTTTACTTTAACGTTGTCCAACTGTAAACTTCGCGCAGGCGAAGCCTTTTTACGGTCCGCGGCGTTTGTTAAGTAGACATCGATAAAAACCAAGAGTGCATTCGAGCCAATCACAATCGACTTTTGACGACAGTCGGTGGGTTTTTATCGAATTTACACTTTCTTAACGGCAAACCGCGCTTGCCGGACTGTCAACTTTTTCGCAATGTAACACGCTAGTTTTTCGCTATAATGCGCAGGATCAAATGTGATTTTGAAGAGCTCATTGGAACCTGGTCTACGTGTCAAAGAATAAAATTGAGATAATGGAAAAAGTAAAAATTTATCACAATAATCGAATTATAATAAATATCGAGCCATTATAGAAAAATTGATCTATATTGATGAAAGCAATGACTGAAATGAATAATTCACGATCAGTTAATATTCCATTAATATCCGATTCCGCAAATATATTTTTATCTCAGAAAATTTTCTCTCGATATTCAGTAAATTTATTATAACGTAATTAAAAATATTTCAATCATTATCTTGATTTTCCAGTATTGATTGCTTAGACCAGATTTATCGGAAGTTTCTAACACCATAACGACTCAAGGTATAAAATCATAATTCTGCTTTAGCTCTAATATTCATGAGCTGAAGAGGATTACGCCGATTGTATCGCACTATAAATGTCTCTTTCATAAATTCGAGAAATGAGGGTTTTTTTTTTATCCCAGCGACTTTATTGTCTCAAGGCAGAATTATGATTTTGTGTATCGAGTCCATCGCTAGAGCTTCCATCAACTCTTCGATTTCCCAGCGTAATTCAATTGCGGCGTGCTGCAAACGCGCGCTCGTTCGCGCGCGTCAAGTTCTCCGACGTCATTATATATGTACAGTGGTTCGCCGGTGAACTGCGTTTCACCGGCATTGAGACTCGTGCGAAATGTATACACAAGCAGTGCCTTTTGCCATCACGCCACAACACCGAGCGCCACAGCACGAGCCACAAAATCGATCTCGATCCCTCCGAGCGCTTAGAACTCCCGTAGTCACCGCAAGCAGACAAGCGCGAGACAACGAGATACAATATATCTTCTCCACATCGACATGCAAAGACACCAAGCAACAAAGACAACAACATACATACCGAGAGATCGGAAATATATATACACATACGTCGGAAAATATACATCTGTACTAAATGGCTGAGCATGAAACGATCATAATCGACAATTACACTTGGCCCAGCAAAAGTATGCACGCCACAATCAGATAATAACCATTCACATCCGGCTCGGATCGTGAATCAGTCTACATCGATACACTTACTACTATTACTACAACTATTATTACAACTACAACTACAACAACAATCACATCGAAACAACAGTCATCAAACAGAGAAGATTCACGCTAAGATTTCACCGCATTAACATCCCCATGCGCCAAGATGCAGTCTAGCCGATTAACCGTCAAGACAGACACGACAGATCGATCCAAACAGTGAGATCGAGCGACTGTTCTCTCAGTTAAATTTCTTTGTGAGTTACATGATGCGTGAGTCTATCCGCGATTCGCCAGTTCGCGATTCAGCAAAAATATAATTTTCTATCCAGCAAAATTCAGGAGCCAATCATATCTTTTTACTTTACATAATACTTACAAAGTCATAATTATTATAAATTGAATTGATAATAATTTAAATTTATGAAAGTTAATGTAATATATATGTCTGTTTTTTGAAGAAACAGAATTAGAAAGAGTGACATGTTTAATTTGGGAAAGATTGGGAAAAACAATCTTTTATCAACAATGTTAGAGTGTCGAAAAAACAAGTGTACATAATAAATCACGATATTATTTTTGGCATGTGAGTGAATAGGAATTTATTATGGAAGTATAATCTAAAAAAGCAATTTGAAATAAATGTATCTCTATTGTTGTTTTCTCATTCAAATAAAGTTATTTATTTTCCATATTTTCCTTCAAAATTTGTTTCATTAAAATAGGATTTTGAAGATCAAGTTTTATATAAAATTAGATTCACACGTAGCAAAGACCGATTTTTATCGATTTTTCTGTACGTGATTGAGAGTACAAACGAAGTTAATGCCAAAATGGCCGATGAGCAAGAGAACGTAATTTAAAGCCTTATGACATTAATGGCGCATAAAATATGCCAGAGCTAGGTCGCTTTGAGATGTCGATAAATTTCTTAAACGTTTTTAAATGAATTATGTTTGTAGTAACATCATTTAAAACATCTTAGATTCATCAATTTATTTTTATTGATAATTATTTCTTCCTGATAGATACCGCTCGCATTTTTCGCCTTTTCGTGAAAGAAGTTAATTGTTAATTATTTCGATTAATTTTAGTGTTCCGTGTTAGAAAGTCGGTTATGATGCAAATTAGCGTCTAATGTTAATTATCGCTTCTTTCTAACGCTCGCTTTTATCGTGGCTATCTGTTGCCTCGCTTGCGCTTATGCAATATTAAATGAGACGAACGCGTTCTCTTCGGCTTCGCGCAGTGTGCAAATATTAGAGAAAGCAAAGAATTCCGCCTGAAGCTCGTAGCGGCAAGTAGCGCAATTAGAAAAGAATTTATAGCGATGTTATCATCTTAATGCTCGCGAGGAACGCTCACGAGTGCGTTTTCGCCATCCGCAGCAATACTTCGCATTTGCCCTGTTTTCTAGATTTGTAATGTACAATGTGCCATGAGGCACAATGCCAATTTTTCATCATAAAAAGTAGTAAAGGTCTACATTCTGATAGCACATTTTCCCTTCTTTTCTCTCGCAGTTTTAATTTATATATAGATTCTTCTTTTACTATTTAATACTTATAATCTATCAGCGCACAAAGTATCATATGATGCACAAAGCTAACTTTTCACTGTTAACAAAGCATATAGAAAGCGATTTTTTAATAGTATTTTCTCTAGTAATATTTTGTTATTAAATTTTTTTATTGCACTATATATATTAGATTTGAGACACAATGACAATTTTTCATTGTAACGAATAATTAGAATACTAATAGACACTCTCTTTACACTGTTACATCTCTTACTCGGTACATTTTATCTTGAAAAGAGTTTCTGTAAAAGTATTTTAGAAGTCGTGCAAATCCTTTGAGCTACGAATACTAAAATCCAAGTCAAGTCTGTATACGATTGAAAGAAATACTTAAAACAATAAAAGTTGGATTTATAAAGGCTTTTTTTTCGTTCTTCGGTGATACTTCTTCTCAAACTCTTTCGAAACGCGTACTTCATAACATCTATCATTATTTTACTGCAACACGCGGAACTTGGTGTCGGAAAAAGTTGGTTCTTCTTTATTCGGTAATATCTTACTTAGAGACGGTCGACGAGCGCTTAAAAAATTTCTCGTCTCTTGATATCTTCGTGAAAGTTCACGTCTAGTTTTTATCTCCCTTTAAAAGTTATCGAAAACTTGTGCGTGCCTTTCCACTTTCGCAACGGGCGATTCTTGTTCGAATGGCCTAGTTTAATGATTAGCGATCGAGTTTAATGAATATCGTATACGTGCGTGCCTGGAAAGCACGATAAATCGAAAGCACGATACTAGAGAAATCGCATTCTATTCTCGTCAGTACATATAAGTATTTTTTTATTACAATTTTTCAGTTTCACATTTGTGATAAATTCGAATTTAATTTTTCTTTCGTGGAAATTTGATGAAAAGAAGTTTATAGTTTATTTCAATATCATGATTTTAAATGTCAGTTATCTTTGTAATCACAAATATCTTCGTAATTAATCAACTTCTAAATTTAATTTCTGTTAGAATATAAAAAAAAAATATAGATTTTTAAACTTATTTGAAATCTTTGTATATTTGAAATATATTTGTGCTTTGAAATTCTTTTCTCTGATAATATTTAATGAAACATTTTATTAAATTTTAGCCGAAGAAAAATTATTTTACGGATTAGTTAAATATTTACATATATTTATAATTAGAAAATATTCAGCAAGCACAAAGAATAAAATTTTAATATATAATTTATTTTCTCTTCTCTCTTCTTTTTTAAAAATTAAAATTCACGAAATTAAATTTTGTTCTCTCAATAAAAAGAATATTTGCATATTGAATCGATTCCGTTATAATTCGAAGTATTTTCCTATACAGTTGAACAAAATGATTTTATCTGTCTTATGCAAATTGTATGGAACAAATCAAACAGACAATTTGGCAAACATCTGCGCATTATTGTCAGAAATTCATCGTGACACGATTTTTCACTTGGTATTATTCGGTTTAAATGCGCAATTGTGCTATTTTCATTCCTAATATAGCGTTGTTGAATCAATATGACCAAAACAAACAAGCCCAAAACCGGACAACCCCGTTTGAACAAGCCCGTCGAGGATGCATACTCGTGAAATCGTTCATACATGGATTTACATTGATTATCGCTTTTCCTCGAAAAAGTACTGTGAATGGAGGCCATGGAGGTATTACATGTAAAATAATGTCAGTGTTAGAAGCATCGTTAGTATGCCCGTTCCATTAAGTATTATATTCATTCGATCGGATTTGTGATTTGTGGGAGCAAATCTCGATGTTCCACGGAATTTCACAAATTTTTCTTATAAAGTTATGTAAACGTAGTTTAAAACGAAAGGTTACACGCGAAATGTTCTTGAAAACAAAGAACTATTACGCGCATTTTTATTTAGTTTCTATGATACTGCCAAATAAAAATATTATTTTTTTAAATTATATACATTAAACTAATTTATTTATTACTCATAATGTAAAGAAAATTAATAGATAGTTTTGTAGTTGATTTTATTCTTGTAGGAGTAATCTCTGAGAAAGCAATCTTTTTCAAATTAATGAATGTCACTCTACCAAGATTTTTGTCTCACATCTCTGCAATATACAATTGTGCAGTTTTACTATTTTGAAATTTTGTTTCGATTGCTAATTATTATGTCTAACGTCAAAAAACGTAGAATTGAAATATGGTTTTATTTACAGTCAATTCCTTTTTCTAAAGACTAGACTCCAATTAATTTCGCCAATGTTATTTGTCAACGGGTAACTTTTTTACGTGACACAAAGCGTTTATTTCATTTTTTTTTCTCAAGAAGCTTTTCCTCAAGCTACGCCTTCGAGCTGCGCTTCCGACGTCGACAGTGCTGCTTCTTGACGGCAGAATAAAACCGAAATACAAAGTAAACCAGAGTGAATAAAGAAAAGACATTTTCTTTGAGCGAACGAAAGGAAGATTCACGCATCCCGTATATCTGATAAAGGAAAATATACTTGATGAGGAAAATAACTTGAGAGAGAGAGAGAGAGAGAGAGAGAGAGAGAGAGAGCGAAAGAGAGAGAGAGAAAGAGAAAGAATGTATGTGTTTAGAACACAAAGAAGTAACCAAATAACAAAACAACATGAACAAGCACAACAACATCGACAATAATAATAATAATAATAATAACAACGAAATTTCGAGATCGGGCACACCGTTCTACAACGATAAATATATATGCACATTGGTGCCATATATACATTACATAGAGACAGATAGCATCCACATAATACGTCACACATCACGCCGTAGATCTGCCGGACCCTCCACCCACGAACCAACCAACCAACCAACCAACCAACCAACCAATCAACCGATCAATCATCGGGAAACCACGAAAAATCACGAAAAATCCCTCGGACAATAATGTCGCGGGGATAGTACACTGAATATAAGTGCGAGCCATGGGCACATGTATATGTATACGTATACGCACACATATATGTACACGCATACATATACGCACACACGTGCGCGTGAGCTAGACCTTTAAAAAAAAAATATATATATATATAAAATGCCATATATATATATATATATATATATATATATATATATATATATATATATGCGTGTGTGTCTCTCAGAATAATATGCTCACCACCACTACGTCTTGCAAGGCTACCAGCGCACTCACAGACAAACATTCAAATCGACCACTGCCTACCGCTCGAAAAAGAAAAAAATTATCTACCTATACGTGTATGTATACGTCGTAAAGTCGGATACATAGAAACAGCTCTCAGAAAGGCTCCATGTATATATGTATAAGCGATCGGATCGAGAAAGATCGAAATGCGAAAAGGGATCCCTGACATGCACGTATATATATGTACTCCATTGTAGCAGTAGCCACCACCGGAAACGTTACTCCCAGTTAATAATGTGAAACGAGATGCAACCGAGGCTGAGTTGCATCGACTGCCCTGACTGGTTAACTCTGCTTAACGACTCGTTGTTCCCGTCTGGTCTGGTTTATAGTCCTGATTGTAACGTAGACGTAGATGGAAAGAGAGAGTAAGCAAAATAAGCAGAGCTGGCTTAAATCGGCGCAACCAGTCCCGAGTGCTCCTGATGATTGCTTCGATGGTATTGAAAGAACAGATTGGTCGAGTTCGTCGTAAAACGAAGCTTGCGAAATACGAAGCACGAGAAAATAGATCTAGTTGATCGCATAGCGATATAAATAAATTGGCACGCTGTTAACTGGTCTAAAGTAAAATTTAACTATCAACTAAAAATAATTTTCTTAAGGAAGACTTAGCTTCATAATTGATGATTGGAAAGCAAAAATAGATAATGTTTTGTGAAAATTGAGTTTTTGTCGTTATCAATTTATTATATTTTGCATTGCAACGTATAAATTAATTTTGAACTTTTAATTATTAAATTATCGAGATTTCAATTAGTGATATAATAATAATTCTCTCTCAAAATTTCCTTAATTCAATTTTCATCGAAGTCGTCTCGTCAATAAAATTATACAATACAATACAATATACAATTAGTATCTACATTCTACTTACTCTCTTTTAATTCTTCTGAAAAAGAACAGTGTGCCAATTTGATTACGTAGCCAATTCAATTTAATTCTCGAATTTCTGAATTCCAGTCTGTAATAAAAATAATGCTACAATCGCAAATCAATTCACATGAAATTATTAAGAAGTCCAAGGAAATGTCAATCATGAACAATGGGACGAACCGAATGCTTGTCTAAGAACTCGATTAGCATGTTCGCTATTTGATGACACCATCAAAGTTTCATCGGAAAGCACTTGAGCATATCTTTCGCATGATGGAAAACGTTTCCGGTCGTCGACGAACGTCACTGTGGTCGTACATATACTATATACGTACATATACATATATACATATGCGCCCGTACGTGTATATGTATTACTCACACGATTATTCAGTCTCTCCTCTCGTTTGTCACGCACACGACCGAAGAGAAAGGGGTCAGCGTCGAGATCGGCCGGCGGTTAAAAACCCTCTCGACAGAGCCCCTTCGACGGAATATATAAGTAAAAAAAAAAAAATCCATATTATGTGTAAAACAACAAGTACATGTACGGATTCGCAAAACGCACACAAAACGGCCGGAGCCCCTCGCCCCCGTCCTTTCCACCCCGAGCGGTGGGAAATCGGTGATTACGGGAAGAAAATCGAAAGAGGGAGAGAGAGAGAGAGAGAGAGAGAGAGAATGAAAAGGGGATTGTTATGTTGGAATGTTTGTCTGTGTGCAGATGCAGCCTACTCGTTGTTGACTTGATGGATTCTCACGTGGAACGTGGAGTTCAGGGCCCGGTGAATGAGAGGGGGCTTAGGCAGATCTACGGCTCATTTCCCCCCCTCCTTACTACTACTACTCCTACTACCACTATCTACGGAGAGTGAGAGTGAATACGCGGATGGATGTTTGGAACACGGATGAACGGATCCGTCCGTCCGTAGTTGTCTCGAGAATGGCAAGGCAGACGGCTCGCAGACTCTGCTGAGACACACGCCACGTGTCGCCGCGAGACCGCACGGTAAGTTGAGCTCCGAGTATATTGTACGTCTCCGCCCCCTCTCCCCTCCCCCCCCCCTCAAACACGCCAGCGAGTCGTCGAGCAACCGAATCAGCTGACCTCAAGACATCTTGGATCACGTGGATGTGTTCTTCCGTGCCTGCGTCAGACCGCTGACATCTGTGACGTTGGCTTGCCGGAAGCCGCGAGGCGTTGCAAACCGTATCACCGGAAGTAAGGCTAAGCGTAGTGATCCTAAGAGTAATGAATTCGTAAAGGAATTCGTAAAGGATTCTAAGTAGGATATTTATGGATTCTATATGCGCACAATTAAGAGAGCTTTTATGGAAACCACTTTTTATTATCGAAAAACAGGTCTTTCTTGGAGCTCATAGACACTTATCGATAAATTAGCTGTTGTTAATAACGCACGTATGTTCATCGTTTAATACAATGTTATAAATAATAAGATAAAAAATGTTGAAATATACGGAAATGTGAAACGACATTTATAATCAGCATATGTTTTCTTAATTGATAAAATATGTGGACTACTTCGCAAGTGGTGCTAAACAATTATTTTATTAATTGCTAATGTTAATTTTTTGCTTTAGATTTTTTGCTTAGATTTTTTTAGATTGTTAAGGTAAATGTGATCATCTGTATACAAGAATAGAAAAGTCTATACCTATTTCATAATTTTTTAATTTTTTCAATTTTACGTAATATAATTTATATTTATCTTTTCATATGCATCTTGATTTTTATTATCTTATCATTTTCAGAGATATTTATGATGTTATAAAAAATATCTATATCTATACGTTTAAATTTATTTTCTAGTTTTTAATATTTAATTCAGCGATTGAAATTGTTTCAAATTTATAAATAAAGAACTGACAAATCTCAAATTAATACAAATTTAATTACATCGAAAGCGATGATTTTATACATTCCTCTCTTTGTATTTTGCATTCGCGTTTACATAGAGATTGCAAGTCATGGTTTGAGAACATCACACTCTGATTCAAACATCTGACTACCACATTGGGACTGTATGATAGTCCTATGTACCGACAGTAAACAGCACCCAACGGTTGTTAACCACAAAGGGACTGAATTTATGCTCCACCTGGAGACGCCTTCATAATGATTGTCATTAGACATGGACTCCAGGACGCACGGAAATGACCGTTCATGGCCGGCGAAGTCGGCATATACTGTAATACTAATTAATCGCAGAGGCTCCCGGCTGTTTATGTTGCTGGGTGGCCACGTTACACAATTAACGAGCTTCAATTGCACACGCGTTGCCAAGGCCTTACGGATGGTTACGATCGCTGTGTAGTTCATCGTAAACTTTTGTAGAAAAGATTCTCTATTTGCTTGTGCAAAAGGAAATGAATGTAACGGCTAAAATGAAGTTCATGAAAGTTGCTCGGGAAAGTTATATAAGTTTATATTAGAAATTACGTATAGAATGTCGCGTCGGAGGAATTGTGCATCGAACTTTTCTCCCTTGAGTGTGTATTATTCTGATTATTTTTTGTAGCGAAATACAGTTTATAGAATTCGTTTATATATTCTTCATACGTCAAGGTTTTTAAAAAGTTACGTATAAAATGTTACGCGTGATTGAATGTTTTTTCATTATATATTTCCTTTTTTATTACAATTTTTTACTTCAGCATTTACAAATTTTTATCGCTCGATCTCAATTTTATCTCGTGAGTTTATTCGAAATTACAAGAAATTTTAGAAGCGAGGTTTCTGAAATTTTTAGCAACTGCAGTGATGGTAAAAAATTAATTAATTCGATCAATATTCCAAACGTAAATTCTATATTGATTATTATTTAGTTTTCGAATAAAGTCGAGCTTTATAACTCATACAAAAAGCTTATAAATAAGATAAAAGACGTACTGAATATTTCATGAGGAAGTACGGAACTTTTAGGTCACGTACGCGAAATATAAAAGAGTGTGAGATATATACAAAATTATATTCTCGCAATCCGCAAAAGCCATACTTATATAATCTGCGAAAACTTAAATGCTATACATTTGTGTCGTGATGACAAATTGAAATAATTTTTGTCTATGTTTTGGATTATTCTTTTAAAAAAGGCCATTTTATTTCACAATTTCAATCAAATAAATATTTAAAATATAAATCTATATATACATGTATAGTGTGTGTATATATATATATATATATATATATATATATATATATATATATATATATAATGATGTAGATATTAAATTTCCTGTGCTGTAACACTGAAAATGATAAGATAACGTAAGTAAGAGATGTGATTTCAACATTAATTTAAATTTGTAAATGAACGTGTACTCAATTATAGGATCATGATTTTAGGATCAAGAACGATCTCATTATCAAATGATTAACGAGTTTATCTCATGCAAGAACCTGCTCAAGCGATATCAGACACTCATGCGCGCGCGCCTAATGACACAATAATAATAATAATACACGTACGCCGGTGGGCTGTAAATCGATTTTCGCATCAGGCGCGGCATCGGCAAATGGCCCGAGATGAGAATGCAGTCGAGGCAATTAGTATAATTATTAATGCATTCGCAGTTTCTGATCGCAAGTCGATTTGCATACGCATTGCCCTGATAATCGCCATGTTGTGTAAAGTGCACACGTGGAAATCTACCTCGCTTTTATTTCGAAAGAAACATTAATCTTGAAAGATAACAAAGCTCCCCTGGTTTCTTTTTTTTTTTTGTCGAATACACCTCATTGTTGACCATAACTATACTTGTTGCTATAAACGCTGACTTTCTGAGAAAACTGTCAAATATTTACCTTGAAGAAGTAACTCGATCTTACAATAATAATTTCGACAGGTTATTGTTAAGAAAACTGTGATGTAGCACTCGACAAATATTATAGGTTATTTCCATGACATTGTTGGAACATTAAATTGAATTTCTCTTTCATAATCGTATATTCATTCTTTTTAATAAGAAGAGAGCTAGAAAGGAAAGAATTAATCCAAAGATTTCGAAATCTTTTGTCAATAATTTTCTTTTGTTTTTGCCATTATTATTAATTATATAACAATGAATTTTATTTTACTATACATTATTTAAGAATATGAAACGTTCGATGTGCTTAGTATTGTTTGCACTTTTCTCCTTTTATAAAATTTTTAATTTATATTTTATAAAAATAATTTTTATTATTTTATTACTCTATATATATATATACATATATAGTTGATATACTTTCATATCTTTCTTTCGTATTATTATTATTATCAATTATATTGCAATTAATTTTATTTTTTACTTATTATTATTTAAGAGTATGAAAAGTTCGATGTAATGAATATTTTTTGCACTTTTTTCCTTTTTACAAAATTTTCAAATCGCTGAACGGAAAGAAGCGTACTTATTCTTGAGAACACTTTTTATTATTAGTAGATATATTTCATAAAATTGTTCTTCACGCTGTTGATCGCAACTTGGCATGCACGTGCCGATTGCGTTTATTGCTTAAGTTGTTCGCCTTCACTTTTCAGTGCAATCGGACCGCTTAATAGAACTCTGAAAGCTTTTCCAGAGGTTCTCCTCACGCTATTTCTCTTCTGCGTTATTAAGTTGAAAATTGATAATTCGCGTAACAGGGGAGAACTGTTACGGAGCCGTTACGTTTTACGATCGCGAGCCTGTTACGATGTACCTAATTTAAAGAGCGCTCGTTCTGCGTTTTCAATGCTTACAAAGACTTCAGATTTTGTCATTTCGTTTATTCCGTTCTTTTTATATAATCAATATCTGAAATGTGAGACCTTGAAAAAGCAGTTTTTTTTTTTAAGAGAGCTCTCTAAAAATGAATCAGTGTATTATTACTGACTTCAGTGCTACACTTATATATAACTATAATATCAGCGAATACTTACTGTTTTTCAGTAATAATACATTGATTCATTTATAGAAGTTATATTATAGTTATAGTTCTACAGATTGAATCAGCAGAAAATCATAATACCTCTAAAAGTGAATCAGTGTACATCAGTTATAAGTATAGCACTGAAGTCAGTAAAAATGATTCACTTTTACAGAGGGAGATTGGCACATAGAGCGCGTGGTATTTAATGTTCGATCTTTCGTTTTTGTCCACGTCACTGTGCTGATTCCGAGATTGAGTTTTAATCCTAAATCCCTAACGTATACAGGTATCATCTCACGAGGGCTTTTGTTCATCGTCGAATAATCCTGCCCTTGTTCAAATAATTTGTACGCCGTTTCTTCCGGCTATATTCTACGACCGATATACTACCGTGATGTTCTGCGCCGATGGAGTTTACATAGCCACGTACAGGGTGTATCGAACTTCGTTATTTTACTTATTTATTTTAGATTTACGAGTTTCAATTCTTATTTTGTAAAAGTTTCATCGATTTTTTAAGATTGTGTATGTTTACATTAAATATATCACATCTTTAATTACTTGTAGTAACTTGAAATTGGATAAATAACTTTACTTCTTCATCTTCATCGTAAAAGAAAACTCAAGAGAGCCATATAAAACTCTGAACTTTTTAAGAATTATTGCCTGTTAAAGATAATTAAAGATAATTATGAAGAAATTTAACGTAAATCAATTTGTCAAGGAATACGACATTTAAATTACTTGTATTTTATATTTTCCTCTCTCAGTTTTAATTACTTAGAAACGAATCGTATAAAAATTTTGTCGTTCACTCTACGTCTCATGTGAACAGCGATGATAGTCTGTGTGGCGACATCGAAGATCGATACCGCGTGCTAAGTCCATCGTCAACGTTCCCATCGTATCTCTTCCTTCGATAAATGTAGGAGAGAGGTTCTCTCTCAAAGCAGTCGCTAAAAAGGGGTAAGAAAGAAGAGCTATCTTCGATAGCCTTTCCTGTGAAGGACTCTCGCGAAATGATCAATAGGCAGAGTCGTAATTTCCCTATCACGCGTCTCATCGGGCATAAAATTGCAATTTCGTTCCGGCCAACAGCCAGATGACCTACGAGTTCTAATATCCGCTTGTAATGATCGCATGAGGATATCCTCCCACGAACGATGAGACGCTGTTACACCGATAATAGCATTTACCTTTACGATGCGGCGCGGGAGCTTCGCGATGAAATTGTTTTGGAGATTGAAATCCCAGCGCCACTGGACCACGCTAGTTTAATCCGACAGCAAACATCCACAGCGGCATTATTAATTTAACGGCTATGATAGATCGCTTGACGTTCATTCGATCTTGAGATTTACGAGGGAGACCTGCATACAAAAGAGACGTCTAGTACGAATCGTATTCATGAGGGACGGGCTCCGGGTATTATTTTCGCTATTTAATACATTTTTTATCTCCAAACAATGGGATTCGGAGAAGGGACTTCTTGACCCTCTCTACTCTTTTTTCTTCCAACTTTAATTGGAAGAGAAGCGCAATTACACAATGAATTATTTATAATGTTAATAAGTTGATAATTCAGAGACATTCTCCTGCCTTAATCACAAATATAATAGAGAACAGCAATTTAGTGACGAAATTGTTTTGCAAATTGAAATTCTTCGACGGGGTCATATTGATTTAACTCGGCGACAAGTATTTTTACGGTGTTATTAATTTACACGAATGTCCATCGCTCGAACCTGATATACAGAGAAAGAGAGAAATCTTATACCAGATTCACTCGATGGAAGTGTAGAAATTCTTTTTCTCCGTGAAAGGAGAAATGTTCTTCATCGGATTAATCGAACAGGATCATAAATGACCCGATCTGTCTTATCCGCTCCAATTTCAAGTTGTCGATACAGTATTTTCACGTTCGCCATCCTGCGACGAAACTAAATTCGTTAATCATGTCGCTATCAGGAGAACCCCGGACTAAGACAAACACGGCAAGAAACTCGGCACGACATTCGCGTAGCCCCGCCAGTAACCGAAATCGCAATTTTCGTGGTCTCGCTTGAGACTTCTACGAGTCCAATATTGAGTTTCATAGACTCGCGAGATTCTCCTGGGCTCTCGAGATACGAACCTA
>Ga0157363_1002150_pt1 | contig 17142 bp, 15 predicted proteins | sample AttsexASBM1_FD_111477 | JGI IMG/M metagenome (GOLD analysis project Ga0157363, IMG submission 111477) | Fungus gardens microbial communities from leaf cutter ant in Ribeirão Preto, State of São Paulo, Brazil - Atta sexdens ASBM1 | ecosystem: Host-associated > Fungi > Mycelium > Unclassified ... | reverse complement strand
GCGCTGGCGATCAAGCAGGCGAGCGGCGATCTGGTCGAAGCCATCTTTCTGCTGCGCGCCTACCGCACCACGCTGCCGCGTCTTGCCGACAGCCTGGCGCTGGAGACGCACGAAATGCGCCTCGAGCGCCGCATCTCCGCCGTCTACAAAGATCTGCCCGGCGGTCAGGTGCTGGGGCCGACTTACGATTACAGCCACCGCCTGCTGGATTTTACTCTGCTGGCGAATGGCGAAACGCCGGCGACCGCACGTGACGATCAGGCACTGCCTGAGCATTGCCCGCACGTCTTCAGCATGATGAGCGACGAAGGGCTGGCCGCACGCGAAGTGGATGACGGCAGCGAACCGTGCGACATCACGCGTGAACCGCCAGGCTATCCCGCTTCCCGCGCTGCACGGCTGCAGCAGCTGGTACGCGGCGATGAGGGCTTTCTGCTGGCGCTGGGCTACTCAACGCAGCGCGGCTATGGCCGCAACCATCCGTTTGCCGGTGAGATCCGCACCGGCTATCTCAGCGTCTCGATCTGCCCGGAAGAGCTCGGTTTTGACCTCGACATCGGCGAAATCCTGCTGACCGAGTGCGAGATGGTGAACGGTTTCACTACCGAAGGCGGCAGCGCGCCGCACTTCACGCGCGGCTACGGTCTGGTCTTCGGACGGGCTGAGCGCAAAGCGATGGCGATGGCGCTGGTGGACCGCGCACTGCAGGCGCCTGACTACCACGAACGCATTGCCGGCCCGGCGCAGGATGAAGAGTTTGTGCTGTCGCACGCTGACAACGTTGAAGCGGCCGGCTTTGTCTCGCACCTGAAACTGCCGCACTACGTCGATTTCCAGGCGGAGCTGGAGCTGCTGAAGCGGCTGCGCCAACAGTATCAGGAGCAGAACAATGCGTGAGTTAACCGGCTACAACAACGGTTATCTGGATGAGCAGACCAAGCGCACCCTGCGCCGCGCCATCCTTAAAGCGGTCGCCATTCCCGGTTATCAGGTGCCGTTTGCCGGCCGCGAAATGCCGATGCCGTATGGCTGGGGCACCGGCGGCATTCAGATCACCGCCAGCATCATCGGCGATAGCGACGTGCTGAAGGTGATTGACCAGGGCGCAGATGACACCACCAATGCGGTTTCGATCCGCCACTTCTTCCGGCGCGTCAGCGGCGCGGCAACCACCGAACGCACCAGCGAAGCCACGCTGATTCAGACGCGCCACCGCATTCCGGAGACGCCGTTGCAGGAGGATCAGGTGCTGATTTATCAGGTGCCGATCCCGGAGCCGCTGCGCTTTATTGAGCCGCGCGAGACCGAAACCCGCACCATGCACGCGCTGGAGGAGTACGGCATTATGCAGGTGAAGCTGTATGAAGATATCGCCCGCTACGGCCATATTGCGACAACCTATGCTTATCCGGTAAAGGTCAACGATCGCTACGTCATGGACCCATCGCCCATTCCCAAATTCGACAACCCCAAAATGCACATGATGCCGGCGCTGCAGCTGTTTGGCGCCGGGCGTGAAAAACGCATCTATGCGCTGCCGCCCCATACCAAAGTGGAGAGTCTGGACTTTGACGATCATCCGTTTAGCGTGCAGCGCTGGGCGCACCCCTGCGCGCTGTGCGGTTCACGCCACAGCTACCTCGATGAAGTGGTGATGGATGACGCCGGTACGCGCATGTTTGTCTGCTCCGATACCGATTTTTGCCACCAGCAGCAGGAACAACAGCATGCACAGTGAACAGCCGCTGCTTGCGGTCAACAACCTGACGCACCTCTACGCGCCAGGCAAAGGGTTTGAAGAGGTCAGCTTTGCGCTCTATCCCGGGGAAGTACTGGGGATCGTCGGCGAGTCCGGCTCGGGTAAAACTACGCTGCTGCGCAGCCTGTCGGCACGCTTAGCGCCGCAAGAGGGCAACATTCTGTATCGCGGGCAGGATCTCTATCAGCTGAGCGAGAGCGAGCGCCGCCGTCTGCTGCGCACCGAGTGGGGCGTGGTGCATCAGCATCCGCTGGACGGATTGCGTCCGCAGGTTACCGCCGGCGGCAATATCGGCGAGCGCCTGATGGCCGTGGGGCAGCGCCATTACGGTGATATCCGCCAGCAGGCGATGCGCTGGCTGCAGGATGTGGAGATTCCGGCCAGCCGCATTGATGACCTGCCGACCACTTTCTCCGGCGGGATGCAGCAGCGCCTGCAAATTGCCCGCAACCTGGTGACGCAGCCGACGCTGGTGTTTATGGATGAGCCGACCGGTGGGCTGGATGTCTCGGTACAGGCGCGCCTGCTTGATCTGCTGCGCACGCTGGTGCGCGAGCTGAATCTGGCGGTGGTGATTGTGACGCACGATCTCGGCGTGGCGCGTCTGCTGGCGCACCGGCTGCTGGTGATGAAGCAGGGCAGAGTGGTGGAGAGCGGTCTGACCGACCGGGTGCTGGACGATCCGCACCACCCTTATACACAGCTGCTGGTCTCCTCGGTGCTGGCGTAAGGCGGTTTTTATCCGGTGCGCATGAATGCGCACCCTACAACGCACAGACGCATAACTGCGGTACAGCACCTGTAGGGTCGCCATTGATGGCGACCGCATCGCCGGCGTACCCAATGGAACCGCCACATATCGTGCCGGAAAAATTGACCAGAACTTTCACAACTTTGATCACGCCCGCTATGGCGTTGGACATCGTTCAGGACAACAACATGCAACCTTTATTGCGCGTAGAGAATCTCAGCAAAACCTTTGTGCTGCACAACCAGAGCAGCGCGGCCTTGCCGGTGTTGCAGGGCGCCAGCCTCACCGTCAACGCCGGCGAGTGCGTGGTGCTGCACGGCCGCTCCGGCAGTGGCAAATCAACCCTGCTGCGGGCGCTGTACGGTAACTATCAGGCCAACAGCGGCCACATCTGGCTGCAGCATCAGGAGACATGGATCGACATGGCGCAGGCGCCCGCGCGCCAGATCCTGGCGATCCGCCGTGATACCGTTGGCTGGGTCAGCCAGTTTCTGCGCGTTATTCCGCGCGTACCGACGCTGGAGATTGTCATGCAGCCGCTGCTGGAGCGCGGTGTCGATCGCGCCTTCTGTGAACAGCGTGCCAAAGCGCTGCTGACGCGCCTTAACGTGCCGGAACGCCTGTGGGCGCTGGCACCTTCTACCTTCTCCGGCGGAGAGCAGCAGCGCGTCAACATCGCGCGCGGCTTTATCGCCGACTATCCGGTGCTGCTGCTGGATGAACCCACCGCGTCGCTCGACAGCGCCAACAGCGCGGCGGTGGTTGAGCTGATTGAACAGGCGCGCGCCCGCGGTGCCGCCATCGTAGGGATCTTTCATGACGAAGCGGTGCGTGAACGCGTGGCCGATCGCCTGCACGTCATGCAGCCTGTCAACACAGGAGCCGAAGCATGATCGTTAACCATGTTCAGCTGGTACTGGAAAATGAGGTGGTTGCCGGATCGCTGGAGATACGCGACGGCCGCATCGCCAGCTTCAGCGACAGCGCCAGCCAGCTGCCGGGGGCGCTGGACGGTGAAAACGCCTTCCTGCTACCGGGGCTGGTGGAGCTGCACACCGACAACCTCGACAAATTCTTTACGCCACGCCCGAAGGTGGACTGGCCGGCGCACTCGGCGATGAGCAGCCACGACGCGCTGATGGTCGCCAGCGGGATCACCACGGTGCTGGATGCGATCGGCGTGGGCGATGTGCGCGATGGCGGGCATCGTCTCGATAACCTGAGCAAAATGATCGGCGCCATCCAGGAGAGCAACCGTAAAGGTGTGAACCGCGCGGAGCACCGTCTGCATCTGCGCTGTGAGTTACCGCATCACACCACGCTGCCGCTGTTTGAAGCGCTGATGCGCACGCCGGAGCTCTCGCTGGTGTCGCTGATGGATCACTCGCCGGGCCAGCGGCAGTACGCCTCGCTGGAGATGTATCGCACTTACTATCAGGGCAAATATCAGCTCAACGACCAGCAGATGGATCAGTTTGAGCGGGAGCAGCTGGCGCTGGCGGCGGAGTTCTCAACGCCAAACCGTAACGCCATCGCCAGCCTGTGTCGCCTGCAGGGGATTCCGCTGGCGAGTCATGATGACGCCACGGCGGCACACGTCGCGGAATCGCATGAGGCAGGCAGCGCCATCGCCGAGTTTCCCACCACGCTGGAGGCAGCGCGCGCCTCGCATCAGTGCGGTATGCAGGTGCTGATGGGCGCGCCCAATATCGTGCGCGGCGGCTCCCACTCCGGCAACGTGGCAGCATGGGAGCTGGCGAGCCACAATCTGCTGGATATCCTCTCCTCCGACTACTATCCGGCCAGTTTGCTGGACGCGGTGTTCCGGCTGGTGGCGGATGAGCGCAATAGCCTGACGCTGCCGCAGGCGGCGGCGCTGGTGACGCGCAATCCGGCCCGCACCATCGGCCTGCACGATCGCGGCACCATCGCTGAGGGCCTGCGCGCCGATCTGGTACTGGCACACACCGACCACGGTCATGTGCATATTCGTCACGTCTGGTCGCAGGGCAGGCAGGTGTTCTGATGGCGCGCCTGATCTGGCTGACCGGGCCTTCGGGCGCGGGCAAAGACAGCCTGCTGAACGCGCTGCGCGAAGCACCCCCGGCCAATCTGGTGATCGCCCATCGTTACATTACGCGCCCGGCCGATGCGGGAGGCGAAAACCATGTGGCGCTGAGCGAAGCCGAATTTCGCCGGCGCGCAGCGCTGGGGCTGTTTGCCATCAGCTGGCAGGCACACGGCTTCAGCTATGCGCTCGGTGAAGAGATCGACCACTGGCTGGCGCGCGGATTAAACGTGCTGGTCAACGGCTCACGTCTGCATCTGCCCATTGTGCAGCAGCACTACGGCGCGCGGCTGCTGCCGCTGGTGCTGCAGGTGTCGCCGACGGTACTGGCGGCGCGGTTGCGCCAGCGCGGCCGTGAAAGTGATGCCGGGATTGATCAACGGCTGGCGCGTGCGGCAGAACCGCTGCCCGCGCACTGCTATCCGCTTAATAACGACGGCGCGCTCATTGATACCCTCAATGAGCTGCGCCGGCTGCTGGAGCATCCGCCATGAAACTCACTTTTCTCGGTACCGGTGGCGTGCAGTCTGCGCCGCTGTTTGGCTGCGACTGCCACGCCTGCGAACGGGCACGGCATGATCCCCGGCGCGCGCGCGGCGCCACCAGTGCGCTGATCGATACCGGCCGCGAGCGCATTCTGCTGGATGCCGGCCTGCCGGATCTGCACCAGCGCTTTCAGCCTGGCGAGTTGAGCCGCATCGTGCTGACGCATTTTCATATGGATCACGTAGCGGGGTTGTTCAGCCTGCGCTGGGGCAGGGGCGATCCAATCCCGGTGTGGGCTCCGCCAGATGAGAAGGGGTGTGACGATCTGTTTAAGCACCCCGGCCTGCTGGATTTCCGCCCGGCGTTAACGCCGTTTATCGCCCACAGCTTTGGTGCGCTGCAGATTACGCCGCTGCCGCTCCTGCACTCAAAACTCACTTATGGCTATCTGTTTGACTGGCACGGCACGCGGCTGGCGTGGCTGTGTGACACCTGCGGTTTACCGCCGGAGACTGCCGATTTCCTGCAGGGACAGCCGCTCGATCAGCTGGTGATTGACTGTAACGATCCGCCGCGCGAAACCGTGCGCAATCACAACGATATCACCCGCGCACTACAGATTATTGCGCAGCTGGCGCCGCGTCAGGCGTGGCTGGTGCACCTCAGCCATGAGATGGATAACTGGTTGCTCAACAACAGATTACCGGCGCACGTGCAGCCCGCACGCGACGGCCAGCAGATTAGCATCGGTTCGCTGCACGCTGTCACGGTTTAATCACGGTTCTGTCATCAGTCGTTCATCGGATATGGCCGTAATAGCGGGCAATCAGATCTCAGAAGATACGGAGTGCAATATGGCACAGGCATTACTGAAAACCGTGGTCGATAACCCTTTCGTTGCACCACATCCGGTCGGCCATAAAGTGCTGTCGGTACAGGGGCTGTGCAAATCCTGGGGTGAAAACCGCGTGCTGGATAACGTCAGCTTCGATCTGCATGCGGGCGAACTGGTGGCTGTTATCGGCCGCTCGGGCGCAGGCAAATCGACGCTGCTGCATATGCTGAATGGCACCATCTCCAGCAGCGCCGGGGCGATTCTCAGCCTGCGCCAGGGCGAGGCGGAGCGCAATGTGGTGCAGCTCAATAGCCGCCAGATGCGTGAGTGGCGCAGCGAGTGCGGCATGATCTTTCAGGACTTCTGCCTGGTGCCGCGCCTCGACGTGCTGACCAACGTGCTGCTGGGGCGCCTGAGCCAGACCTCCACGCTGAAATCCTTCTTCAAAGTGTTTTCCGAAACCGACCGCGCCCACGCCATTGAACTGCTGCAGTGGATGAACATGCTGCCACAGGCGCTGCAGCGCGCCGAGAACCTCTCCGGCGGCCAGATGCAGCGCGTGGCGATCTGCCGGGCGCTGATGCAGAACCCGAAAATTCTGCTGGCGGATGAGCCAGTAGCCTCACTCGATCCGAAGAACACAACGCGCATCATGGATGTGCTGCGCCAGGTGAGTGACCAGGGCATCAGCGTCATGGTGAACCTGCACTCGATTGAACTGGTGAAGCAGTACTGCACGCGCGTGATTGGTATTCAGCGCGGCAAAGTGCTGTTCGACGGCCTGCCTGCGCAGTTAACCGACGGGCTGCTGCACGAACTGTACGGCGACGAAATTAACCAGCTCCACTAACTCCCACGGCAAGAGAAAATCCAAGCATGAAACTGACCTCCTTAGCTTTATTGACTGGCGCTCTGATGGCTTTTGGCGTTAACGCAGCGGATGCCCCTAAAGAGCTGAACCTGGGTATTCTTGGCGGCCAGAACGCCACCCAGCAAATCGGCGACAACCAGTGCGTCAAAACCTTTTTCGATAAAGAGCTGGGCGTAGAGACCAAACTGCGCAACTCCTCGGACTACGCGGGCGTGATTCAGGGCCTGCTGGGCAAGAAGATCGATATGGTGCTGAGCATGTCGCCGGCGTCGTATGCCTCGGTCTATCTGCAGGACCCGAAGGCCGTGGATGTAGTCGGGATTGTGGTGGATGACAAAGATGGCTCGCAGGGCTACCACTCGGTGGTGATCGTCAAAGCCGATAGTCCTTACAAAAAGCTGGAGGACCTGAAAGGGAAATCCTTCGGTATGGCCGATCCGGACTCCACCTCTGGCTTCCTGATGCCGAACCAGGCCTTTAAGAAGACCTTTGGCGGTACGGTGGATGATAAGTACAACAACACCTTCTCCAGCGTGACCTTCTCCGGCGGCCATGAGCAAGACATCCTCGGCGTGCTGAACGGTCAGTTTGAGGGCGCCGTAACCTGGACCTCAATGATTGGCGACTACAACAGCGGCTATACCTCAGGCGCCTTTGGCCGTCTGATTCGCATGGATCATCCGGACCTGATGAAGCAGATCCGCATTATCTGGCAGTCGCCGCTGATCCCGAATGGCCCGATCCTCGTCAGCAACGCGCTGCCTGCCGATTTCAAAGCGAAAGTGGTGGCTGCCATCAAGAAGCTGGATAAAGAAGATCACAGCTGCTTTGTTAAAGCGGTAGGCGGACAGCAGCACATCGGCCCGGCAACCGTGGCGGATTACCAGAATATCATCGATATGAAGCGTGATTTGATGAAGGGTTCGCGCGGCTAGTGTGCGGCCATCCCATGAGAGGTGTGCATCATGACGCACCTTTCATGGCCGCGCAGGCAAGCCCGGGGTCGCCATGCATAGCGACCTGTTTACCTCGCAGGCGCCAACCAAAGGACTTCTCCCTTGACCGATTTTGAACACTACTACCATCGTATTCGCCGTCAGCAAAAGCGCGACACGCTGCTGTGGTCGCTGCTGCTGCTGGCGCTCTATCTGGCCGCTGGCAGTGTGGCGGAATTCAACCTGGTTACCGTCTGGCAGTCACTGCCACACTTCTTTGACTACATCGGTGAAACCCTGCCGGTGCTGCACTGGTCACTGCTGTTTGCGGATGGCAAAACCGAAGGCTCTCTGGCCTGGTGGGGGTATCGTCTGCACTTCCAGCTGCCGTTGATCTGGGAGACCCTGCAGCTCGCGATCTCCTCGACCATTGTGGCGGTCATCGTGGCTGCGGTGCTGGCCTTTTTCGCCGCCGATAACACCCACACGCCGCGTACGCTGCGCATGGCGATTCGCGCCTTTGTCGCCTTCCTGCGCACCATGCCAGAGCTGGCGTGGGCGGTGATGTTCGTGATGGCCTTCGGCATTGGCGCCATTCCCGGCTTTCTGGCGCTGGCGCTGCACACCGTGGGCAGCCTGACCAAACTGTTTTATGAGTCGATTGAGAGCGCCTCGGACAAACCGGTGCGTGGCCTGGCCGCCTGCGGTGCCAGCAAGCTGCAGCGTATGCGCTTTGCTTTCTGGCCGCAGGTTAAACCGGCCTTCCTCTCTTACAGCTTTATGCGGCTGGAGATTAACTTCCGCTCCTCGACCATTCTGGGGCTGGTGGGGGCGGGCGGTATTGGTCAGGAGCTGATGACCAACATCAAACTGGACCGTTACGATCAGGTCAGTATCACGCTGCTGCTGATCATTGTGGTGGTATCGCTGCTGGATACGCTCTCCGGCTGGCTGCGCCGCCGTGTGGTAGAAGGAAAGGTAACATGATCGCGTTAGCGCCCGACGTGGCGAAACTGAAACAGCAGCACGCCGCGCTGTTTGCCGTGCAGAATCGCTATCTGCGCCGTGTTGCTGTGGTGGCACTGGCGATCCTGCTCTACTACCTGTTCTTCTTTATGGTGTTCGGCATCGAATGGAGCCGTTTTGTCATCGGCTGCCAGCAGCTTGGCCGCTACTTTATGCGTATGTTTGTCTGGCAGGATTTCCTCAACTGGCCCTTTGGCTACTACTTTCAGCAGGTGGGGATTACCCTGGCAATTGTGTTTGCCGGCACGCTGACCGCATCGTTCATTGCGCTGCCGCTGTCGTTCCTGGCCGCGCGCAATGTGATGCACGATCCGCTCACCCGGCCGCTTTCGCTGCTGGTGCGACGTCTGCTGGATCTGCTGCGCGGTATTGATATGGCGATCTGGGGCCTGATCTTTGTCCGCGCCGTTGGCATGGGGCCGCTGGCGGGCGTGCTGGCGATTGTCATGCAGGATGTCGGGCTGCTCGGCAAGCTCTACGCGGAGGGGCACGAAGCGGTAGAGCGCTCGCCGGGCCGTGGGCTGAGCGCAGTCGGCGCGAACAGCCTGCAGAAACATCGCTACGGCATTTTCACCCAGTCTTTCCCTACCTTCCTCGCGCTCAGCCTGTACCAGATTGAGTCGAACACCCGTTCCGCCGCGGTGCTCGGTTTCGTCGGGGCCGGCGGTGTCGGCCTGGTCTATGCCGAAAATATGCGCCTGTGGAACTGGGATGTGGTGATGTTCCTTACCCTGATTCTGGTGGTTGTGGTGATGGTGATGGATGTTCTCTCCAGCAAGTTGCGCAAGCGCTATATCACCGGGAAAGGGGTGCCGCTGTGGCAGCCTGCCGCGCGCGACTAAGCCGTTCACTGCGCTGCCAGGCGCGCGCCAGCGCCTGAGCCAGCTGCGCCTGCTGCCAGGGTTTCGCCAGCCGTTCACACAGCGGCAGCGTGACCGGCGTCTGGCGCAGATCCTGCCCGCTGATCAGCAGCGTGGCCAGCTGCGGCCACTGCTGTTGCGCCTGGCGGATAACATCTGCGCCGTTTAGCGTACCCGGCAGCATCAAATCACTGATCAACATCTCGATATCCGGCGTCTGGCGCAGCAGCGTCAGCGCGGTTTCGCCGTCACTGCACTCCAGCGTCAGATAGCCCAGCTGATGCAGATGCTCACACAGCGTCTGGCGTACCGCCGGCTCATCGTCCAGCACCAGCACCAGGCGATCGCTGCGGGGTGCCGGGATAAAGGCCGGCGTTGGCGCCGCCGTCTGAACTGCCTCTGGCGCACGCGGCAGCAGCAGGCGCACGGTGGTTCCCTGGCCCGGCGCGGTCTCCAGCTCAATCTGCCCGCCGGACTGACGTACAAAACCGTATACCATCGATAAGCCGAGGCCGCTGCCGCTGCCGGTGGCTTTGGTGGTAAAGAAGGGTTCAAACACCTGTTCGCGCACATCGGCCGACATGCCGCAACCGTGGTCAATCACCTCAATGGTGACGCGATCGCGCTTGCCCTCTTTCTCTACCGTCCGCTGATTCCAGATACGCAGGCGGATCTCGCCGCTCTGCTTCTCCATCGCATCGCGCGCGTTCACCACCAGATTCATCAGCGCATTCTCCAGCTGGCCGGCATCGATCCACGCCGGCCAGCCAGGCCGCTGCGCATCCACCACCAGGTGCTGTCCGGGCAGCAGCGAGTGCTGCAGCAGCGACTGCAGGTTCTCTACCAGCTCAACTACCGACACGGCGCGGGGATAGAGCGCCTGTTTACGTGAAAAGGCCAGCAGGCGCTGCGTCAGCTGTGCCGCGCGGTCGGCCGCCTGACGTGCGCGTTCTACCCGGCTGGCGAGCGTGCCGGGCGGCAGCTGATCGACGGTGAGCGCCAGGCTGCCGATAATCACCGCCAGCAAATTATTGAAGTCGTGTGCCAGTCCACCGGTCAGCTGGCCCACCGCCTTCATCTTCTGGCTGTGCAGCAGCGCCTCCTCCAGCGCCTTGCGCGTGGTACGCTCCAGCACAGTATTGACCATGCCCCGGCGCGGCACCGGGCTAAAGCGCAGCTCCAGGGTACGTCCATCCGGCAGGCGGACCTCCTGGGCGTCGTGCAGGCTGCCCAGCTGAGCGCCGATCCGATCCAGCAGATGCTGATAGTGCAGGCCACGGTGCAGCTCGCGCGGCGGAATGCCGAGGTGCTCCGCGTACTGCGCGTTCCATACCACCAGCTGGCCGCTGTTATCAAACAGGGCAAAGCCGTCGCGCATGGCGAGAAACGTTGACTCCAGCTGGTTGCTTTTCTCTTTCAGCAGCTGCGAGGTATGCGCCAGCGAGGCGGTATTGCGTGCGAAGACGTTAAATGCCCGCGCCAGATCGCCCAGCTCATCCCGGCGCGCCAGCCCCGGCACGCTGACGCTTTTCTCCCCCTGCGCCAGCCGCGTCATGGCGTGCGCGATGGCGGTCAGGCTGGAGCCAAGGTTGCGATAGATGTAGTAGCCGGCGTAGCCGGTAATTAGCAGCGCCAGCAGCATAAATAGCCCGATAAAACCGATAATGGACTCCAGCTCGCTGTGGGCGGTTTTGCTGCGCGCCTCGCTCTGCTGCGCCACCAGCTGCACGTAGTGCGTAATGTCGTCATTCAGCATCGCCACCAGCGCCTTGATACGGTAAGTCGCATAAGCGATGGCGATGTCGCTCTGCTCCAGCTGGTCGGCCACCGGCTGGAGCTGATAGCCGGTATTGATCAGGCGATCGCGCTGCATGGCCAGCACGCCCTGTAGCGGCAGGGCCGACCAAATGGGGAGTACGCTGGTGAGCTGCGCGACCGCCGCCTGCGGCGTGGCGGACTGAATTGCCACGTTAAGCAGCGCATCCGTTTGCTGGCGCAGCGGCAGAAACGCGGCATCGCGCGTGAGGGTATTGATGTGGTTGAGCAGCAGCTGCGCCTGCCACAGCCCGCTCAGCATGACGTTGCGCTGCAGGTGGCGCTGATGCCCCTCCATCAGCAGCTGGTTGATGCTCTGCTCCAGCATCTGGCTACGGTCGCGGATGCGCGCCAGCAGCGTCGGCTGCTGGGCGGCGAGCGGGGCGCTTGCCAGCTGCGACAAGGCGTGCTGCAGCGCCTGCTGCGTCTGCTGCAGGCGTGCGGATTCGCTCTGGTACTCCAGCGCGCCCACCACCTGCGCCAGCCGCACCGCGGCGGTTGCCACATTGGCGGTATCGCGCGCCAGCGCCAGGCTGCCGTTCATATCGGCCAGCGTCTGCGCCTGCGCCTGCTCCTGAATGTGACCGGCGTGGCGAAAGCCAAAAATGGCCACCAGGCTCACCGCCAGCGTTACGCTCACCACCAGCAGATTAAACAGCAGCAGACGGCCGCGTGCGCCGGCATGCCAGTGAAGAGTGTGTCTCATTATCGCTACCCTTTTGCCCGCCCGGTATCCGCCCGCAGCTGCCTGCGTTGCACAGGCTTTAGGATATAGCAGCGTGGCGGCGCGGAAATATGACAAATATGAACGGCCGCTGACATTTTCCATTTATCTGGCGTTGCTTAACTCGCTGACAACCACAAGCAGCAGGAGCATGGCGATGGCGGCGACACCGATATTAGAGATGCGGGAAATCACCCGACGCTTCGGCAGCTTTTATGCGCTAAAGGGCGTGGACCTGACGGTCTGGCCTGGCGAAGTGCATGCGCTGATGGGCGAAAACGGTGCCGGAAAGAGTACTTTAATGAAGATTCTGGCCGGTGCGTATACCGCCAGCAGCGGGGAGATATTTATCGATGGTCAGCCCTATACCATCAAAGGGCCAAAAGAGGCGCTGGCGGCAGGGATTACGCTGATCTACCAGGAGATCAATCTGGCCCCCAACCTGACGGTGGCGGAGAACATCTTTCTGGGCAGCGAAATCGCGCGCGGTGGGCTGGTGAAGCGGCGCCAGATGGCGGAAGAGGCGCAGCAGGTGATTAACCGGCTGGGTGCGCAGTTTAGCGCCACCGATCTGGTCAGCAGACTGAGCATCGCCGAGCAGCAGCAGGTGGAGATCGCCCGTGCGCTGCACCGTAAAAGCCGCATTCTGGTGATGGATGAGCCCACGGCGGCACTCTCCAATCGTGAAACTGAACAGCTGTTTGCCCTGATCAAACGCCTGCGCAGCGAAGGCATGGCCATTATCTACATCAGCCATCGCATGGCAGAGGTGTATGAGCTCTCCGATCGCGTCAGCGTACTGCGTGACGGCCAGTATGTGGGCAGCCTGACGCGTGAGCAGCTTAACGCCAGCGAGCTGGTGCGCATGATGGTCGGGCGCGCACTCAGCGATCTGTTTAACAAAGACCGCGATATTGCACCCGGCGAGATTCGTCTGGCGGTTAACCACCTGACGGACGGTCGCAAGGTGCATCCCGGCAGCCTGGCGGTTCGCGCCGGCGAGATTGTCGGCCTGGCGGGGCTGGTCGGCGCCGGGCGCAGCGAACTGGCGCAGCTGATCTTCGGCGTGCACAAGCCGACCGGCGGCGAAATCTGGATTGACGGTGAAAAAGTACAGATTAGCTCGCCGCGCGAAGCGATTGCGCGCGGCATTGGTTTTCTGACCGAGAACCGCAAAGAGCAGGGGCTGTTTCTGGAGCTGGCGGCGCAGGAGAACATTGTGATGGCGACGCTGGAGCGCGATGCCCGTTATGGCCTGCTAAACCGGCGCAAGGGGCAGAAGATCGCCAGCGAGGCGATCGGCTCACTGAATATTCGGGTGCCGCATGCGCAGGTGCGTGCCGGTGGCTTGTCCGGTGGTAACCAGCAGAAGTTGCTGATCTCACGCTGGGTCTCAATTGCCCCGCGCATCCTTATTCTGGATGAGCCGACGCGCGGCGTGGATGTCGGGGCCAAGAGCGAAATCTACCGCATGATGAACCAGATGGCGCGGCAGGGCGTGGCGATTTTGATGATCTCCAGTGAACTGCCGGAAGTGGTAGGCATGAGCGATCGCGTATACGTGATGCGGGAAGGCACCATTGCCGGCGAGCTGAGCGGTGACGCCATCAGCCAGGAAAATATTATGACACTGGCCACCGGCGCGCAGCCGGTACAGGCCTGAGGAGATCGCGATGACCAGTGAAACCGCACGCGTCAAGAGCCCGACGCTGAAACGGGCGTTGATGAGTGACCTGCTACAAACTGTCGGCATCCTGCCGATTCTGATCCTGATCGTGGCGGTATTTGGTTTTGTCGCCCCAAACTTCTTTACCGAGGCCAACCTGCTGAATATCACCCGGCAGGCCTCAATCAATATCGTACTGGCGGCGGGGATGACCTTTGTCATCCTGACCGGCGGTATCGATCTCTCCGTCGGCTCCATGCTCGGGACCACGGCGGTGGTTGCCATGGTGGTATCGCTTGATCCGGCGTTTGCCGGTCTGACCATTCCCGCCGCGCTGGGAGCCGGCCTGATTATGGGCCTGTTTAACGGCCTGCTGGTGGCCGGCGCCGGTCTGCCGCCGTTTATTGTGACGCTCGGTACCTATACCGCGCTGCGCGGGGCGGCTTATCTGCTGGCGGATGGCACCACGGTAATCAACTCCGACATCAATTTTGAGTGGATAGGCAACGGTTACCTGGGGCCGGTGCCGTGGCTGATCATCATCGCTTTTGCGGTGATTGCGCTGTGCTGGTTCATCCTGCGCCGCACCACGCTGGGTGTGCACATCTACGCGGTGGGCGGCAACATGCAGGCCGCGCGCCTGACCGGGATTAAAGTGGGCGCGGTGCTGGTGTTTGTCTACGCCATGAGCGGTCTGCTCTCCGGGCTCGGCGGCCTGATGAGCGCCTCACGGTTATACAGCGCCAACGGCAACCTCGGCGTGGGGTATGAGCTGGATGCGATTGCAGCGGTGATCCTCGGCGGTACCAGTTTTGTGGGCGGCATCGGCACTATTACCGGCACGCTGATTGGTGCGTTAATTATCGCCACGCTGAATAACGGCATGACGCTAATGGGGGTCTCCTATTTCTGGCAACTGGTGATTAAGGGCGCGGTGATCATTATCGCGGTGTTGATCGACAAGTACCGTACCCGCCATCACGTGAGTTGAAGGGCTGGTTTACTTGCCATTTTGGCACCGGGCAGTGCTCGCAATCCTCACGTACTTCAGTACGCTCCGGTTGCTGCGCGCTGGCCGTCACCAAACCAGCTGCGCCAATACGCCCTTGAAAACCGTGGTGACCATATGGTCACCGATAAAAACGAAGTAAGCAGGAGAACATCGACTATGCGTTTTAATCCGATTATTACCGGACTGCTGGCCGCCACGCTGTTCAGCGCGCCTTTTGTGCAGGCCAAAGAGCTGAAATCCATTGGTGTCACCGTGGGCGATCTCGCCAACCCGTTCTTCGTGCAGATCACCAAAGGCGCTGAACTCAAGGCGCGGGAGCTGGCGGGCGACAAGGTCAACGTCACGCTGGTCTCCAGCGGCTATGATCTCGGCCAGCAGGTGGCGCAGATAGATAACTTCATTGCCGCCAAAGTTGACATGATCATCCTCAACGCCGCCGACTCCAAAGGCATCGCGCCAGCGGTAAAGCGTGCGCGTGACGCGGGCATCGTGGTGGTGGCGGTTGACGTGGCGGCCGACGGGGCCAATGCCACCATCACCTCTGATAACACCCAGGCCGGCGCAATGGCCTGTAAATACATCTCCGATCGCCTGAAAGCCAAAGGCAACGTGGTGATCATTAACGGACCGCCGGTCTCCGCAGTGCAAAACCGTGTGGAAGGCTGCATGAACGAGCTGAAAACCCATCCGGACATTAAGCTGCTCTCCTACAACCAGAATGCCAAAGGCAGTCGCGAAGGCGGACTGGAAGTGATGACCGGCCTGCTGTCGGCGAATCCGAAAATTGATGCCGTGTTTGCCATCAACGATCCGACCGCTATCGGGGCCGATCTGGCGGCAAAACAGGCGCAGCGTAACGAATTCTTTATTGTGGGCGTCGATGGATCGCCGGACGGCGAAGAGGCGCTGCAGCGTAAGGGCTCGCTGTTCGTGGCAACCCCAGCGCAGGACCCGCAGGTGATGGCGGCGAAAGCGGTAGAGATTGGTTATGACATCCTGCAGGGCAAACCGGCGCCGGATAAGCCGGTATTGATTCCGGTGACGCTGATCGATCGCAACAGCGTCGGCAGCTATAAAGGCTGGACCGTGAAATAAGTGCGTCTCCCCTCCGGGCACGCATTCATGCGCCGCCCGGAGGGATCCCGCCCCTGACGTGAGGAGCTTTCATGCAACGCTCTGAAGTGAATGCGATCTTACAACGTACCCGCGAATTCTTTATGCGCCAGGATGTGCACCTGCCGCCATGGGCAGACTATGGCCTGAGCCAGTGGCGCGCACTTGACCGCGCCGCCGCCGACGAACTGCTGGCGCTGCATCTGGGCTGGGATGTCACCAGCTTCGGCGCAGACGATTTCGCCCAAAGCGGCCTTACCCTGTTTACCCTGCGCAACGGTTCGCGCGGCGGTCAGCCGTGGGGCAAACCCTACGCCGAGAAGATTATGCACGTGCGCGAAGGGCAGGTGACGCCGATGCACTACCATCCGCAAAAGATGGAGGACATCATTAACCGTGGCGGCGGCAATCTGATTGTGACGCTGCACAACCGTGAGGGCGATCGGCTGGCAGATTCACCGGTTAACGTCACGCTCGACGGCATCCGGCAAACGCACGCGGCGGGCGCACAGCTGCGCCTGTCACCGGGAGAGAGCGTCACGCTGCTGCCCGGCATCTGGCATAGCTTTTGGGGGGAGGAGGGCTATGGCGACGTGCTGGTCGGCGAAGTCTCCATGCCCAATGACGATGAGCACGACAACGTGTTCCTCACGCCGCTGGCCCGTTTCAATCCGATAGATGAAGATGAAGCGCCGCGCTGGCTGCTGTGCAACGAATATCACCGCTGGCTGGCCTGACAGGCGAAGCACGCGCCTGCACGTTTAGCCAGATGCAGCGCCGGATGGCTCAGGCAATTTGCGTCTCCCGCGCCGGTGAGGATGGGCGCATCACGTCAGCAGAGAACACATAGCCCAGTCCGCGAATGGTACGAATCAGGCTTGGCTGGTGCGGATTCGCTTCAATTTTGCGCCGCAGCCGCATGATCAGCACGTCAATGGTGCGGTCGAAGACATCCAGGCTTTCACTGTGCGTCAGCTCCAGCAGCTGATCGCGCGTCAGCACCTTACGCGCGTGGGCAACCAGCGCACGCAGCAGGGTATATTCGCCCTGCGTCAGCGGGACGCTCTCGCGCTGTGGATTAAACAGCTGGCAGCGCGCATCATCCAGCCGCCAGCCGTTAAACTGCCAGCCCTCTTCCGTCACGCTCTCCGGCTGGGCAAGACGCCCGCAGCGACGCAGAGCGGCACGGGCACGCGCCACCACCACACGCGGATTAAACGG
>Ga0157363_1002149_pt1 | contig 17155 bp, 12 predicted proteins | sample AttsexASBM1_FD_111477 | JGI IMG/M metagenome (GOLD analysis project Ga0157363, IMG submission 111477) | Fungus gardens microbial communities from leaf cutter ant in Ribeirão Preto, State of São Paulo, Brazil - Atta sexdens ASBM1 | ecosystem: Host-associated > Fungi > Mycelium > Unclassified ... | reverse complement strand
CTTCGAGTAAGATTTCACTCCACGAGATTTAGAGAGTATATATATATATATATATACATATATTGTATGCATAAAAGATATTGATATATTTAAAAAGTTATATATATTTATATAATTATATACACTCGTATTTAGAAAAATTATTTATCTGAATATGATATAATCTTTGTAATTATATAAAAATATTTCTCTCTACTAACAGAAAGGGATGTTTGCAAATAAGACATGGACATAAACTTTCTTTAAAGACAAATAAAATCATGAAAAGTGTTAACTCGCATTAAATGTCCCTCACAAGTGCGATTAAACGCTGAGTATGAAAAAGTACTTTAAATACAATCAAAGGATAGTCAACCCACTGCCAGTGCCCGTTCCCACTAGAAATGTGCTTCGAGTATTAGATCGAGTGGGATCAGCTTTTAAAATCCTAACACTTTCGTATCCTCTTAAATCTGCTTAAAACTACTCTATTATATGCAATAGTATTAATGTTATTGAACAATGTTACGCATATAATGATAAAAGTATTTTGCAAACATGATTTTTGCAATCGATGTTTTGTAATAAAATATTATTTATAAAAATAAAATAATATTTAGTCAACAAGCATTTTTATTAACGCAAAATATTTTTATAGAAATAAGATCTGTATATATAAGAATCTCTACATATTTATGCATCAATGTGAATACAAATAAAAATAATATGAATTGAAACCCTTGACACGCAAATAAGTCTCATTAAAATGATAAACTATGTGATATATTTCGATTCACCTTCAAAATCGTAAAAATTCGTTTTTAAAATATAGAATAATATTCACATATAAAAATAGTCAATAATTTGAATTTAACAAATGAATCTGAATTATTAGATCATACCTATCATCCGATGAAACAATAAGATTTCTGGCATTTGAATCTATAAATATACTTTCCGTAATAATTTTCGTGGCTCTAATTTACATTTTTTATATCGTTATTGTGGCTGATCTATTTGTCTTACTTTATTTTTGGCTATAAAACTACACTGAAAGAAAAATGTTTTAGTGACTATAATTTTATAGTTATAAAAAATATGATTATTCCAAAACTGTAACTATAAAATAATCACTTGAATCATTTTAAGGTAATTTTAACTATTTTATGGTTATAATAGCTAATTATAGTCATTTTAAGTTGCCAACTATATACATTTGTTGCTAGAACTATATACATAGTTACTATTATTATTATTATAGCAGTAATAATCATAATTATAGTTACAGTAATTATAGTTACAAATACAAAACATTTTCTCTCACGAAAGCGCACAAATCTTTCCGTCACATTATAAGAAACGCGTTTTGAAAATAATGATATTTATAAAATTAATATATATCGCAAAAAATTTTGTAATCACCGATATCGACAATAATTTTCGTTTAATATTTTTTTACATTAAAATTTTATAAAAAAGAGAAAAAAAAACATTTACATTCTGTGTAGATTAGTCTGAGATCAAAATTAAGTTATATGTCAAAACCGGATTTTCGTATTTCTGAAATACGTTTTCGACAAATCTACAATGAATTTTGTAAAATATCGTTAACATTTATAAGAAAGATGAAATTATGGCACGTACTAAAAGTACTATTAATGTTTGGAACTTATATAATTTATTAAACTTATGATCCTAAGATAAAAAAAGATAATTTTATAAAGTTAATTTCTCGCTTACAATTATTTTATAATTTTCATTAATTTTTTCATATAAAAAAATCATCTTTCAGTTATATACATCAATAATAATATATATAATAATAATAATAAAAGTTGATATTCATTTGATGACTATTTGTATAGATAGTTTCTTTTTAAAGAAAAATAAAGCATTTTACAACGAGTCATTGTACTATAATAAAACGGTGCTTAATCTCTCTTCTTATCATCGAAATAATAAATGTAATGAAATTTTGGTGTCTCAGAAACGCCAATGTTATTTTTGATATTCGTCTCTTCTTACGGGCGTCGGTGACGGTTCGCAAAATCCATCGTGAATTTGCCGATAGCGTGTCCCAGAAATACGAAAATCAAGTCTCGTCGTGCAGCTTGATTTCGATCGCAGGTAGACACACACAGGATGTGACAAGCACGAGAGCCGGGGGTATGTACAGCCAATCAGTGGTTTTTCCTAGACTGGCTGTCATTCAGTCAGCCAAGTGGAAGGACAGGAACGGCTTGTGGTTCGGCTTTCGCATTATTCATTATGCAGCTCACAACACGCCGTCACCTGCCACCGCAGTCCTGCATACACAGTCAGGTCGGGATTGACCACATACACGTACAATGTGTACGTACAAACGTGAACAAGGACATATGTGGATGTGTGCATGCGTATCCAACAATAAGCCTATGATAAAAAATAATTGCGTCTCCATACAACAAATTGTTACAAATTACAACAATACTCTCGATGTTTCGTCAAATTTTAGACTATAGCCTCATCATATCCGATTTCTGATTGTTGTTTGTTTGTTAATTTCGTCAATATATTGTTGATAAAATATGAAAATCTTTTGGCTTCGAGAATTGATCTCCTATTATCAGAATATTGCACAAAATGTATTAATATGAAAAGATGGAAGATGCTTCTCTTGTATATTTAATAAAGAAACAAATATTAATAACTCTATTTTTTTCAAAAAGCCAATATTTTAACGGGATATTTTATATATTCCGTCTGAGATTAGGACTTATTACAGTAAAATAAAAGGGAATATAATATATGCATATATCATACATTACAATTTCGCGTCTAATTTCAATGAAATGACGGGATGATACATCAATTGGAGTTTGTCAATTTTATTTTTTCCCAAAGCAGAAAGAAAGATGTGAATCGCATGAATTTAATGCACACGACAGAAGATCCGCAACTACAATGTATGTATAGAAATAATTCGGAAAGAGACGCGTAAAAAAACGCGGCTCTGTTGACTGACAGTACCCCATCCATATACAGGCAATATGTTTATACTAGACTGATAATGAATTCATGCTTGCGTGGGGCAAGCTACTTGTGAACAGGTTGCAGGAGCATTACGGATCGGTTCGCACAGATGCTCTTTTGTCGGCAGATGAGTGAGAGCCCAAGGGATAACGTTGGATGATATCAGATCTGTCGGATCGATATAAGAATCAGGGGAATCGGGATAAAACACACTTATATAAAACACACATACACACACATATGTATGTAGTGAGGTATTGCGTGAGTGTGATACGCAGCCGGGAAATCCCACGGGTCCCAATGGGAAACCATCCACGGGGCTTAATGACAATTCTGGCTATTCTATATCGCTCAAATGCTCGTTTGCGCTCGTTTGTATGTACAATCATTGGTACTTAAGCATGTATACCCACAAAATGGCGACGTTAATAGTCAAAGTTAAGAGAGTGATCGCGAAAATGCGTTTCTGAAATAATAGGAAGATTTCGATAAATATTACTTTGTAATAAAATTTTGGCTGGCGAATTATGATCTTTAGTTGAGAATAGGTATACAAGGTACAGAATGTAAATCAAGTACAGATTTCACCTGTTGAGAAGCGGAGGCGCGGAGCATGAGAAAAATTTAATAAATAAAAACAAAATAGCTTTACTTATATGATGTAATAAAGAAATAGACTAAATTCGATTAGTTTGATGAAGCAGATCTCTAAATAAAGTTGATAACTTTATCATTAATTTTTTAACACAAAAATGCCCAGTATCTGGATAGAACCTTGTAAAATCATAATAAGATCAAAATTACATCAAATCATTTTAAGAAAAATTATGTTGTCTTATTCACATACACTTTTGACGAAGATTTTGTGATGAATTCTTAGGTGATAATGATTTTTTAATTAATCATAACATTATAATAATTTTAAGTAACTTTTTACTAAACTTTTAACTAAAAAGTCATTGAAAAATTATTATCATAATAATAAGAAATCATCACAAAAACATTGCTAAAAATGTATCAAATAATATAATTTTTCCTAAAATGACTTCATTTGATGTTACCTTGATTTTAATATGATTGTATATTTTACTTTATTTGTAACATATTTCCATGATAAAAAGCTCAATGGCTGGATTCAGCAGAAAAAGTAGCTTTGCAACTATTATAAAATTCTTAGTAGGATTAGTCTTGCCCTTAGTCCCTCATTGGATCTAAACCAATCAGATTCAAAAATTTTGCAACAGTTGCAAAGCTGCTTTTTCTATTGAACACAGCCATTGGCATTAAAGAGAGACATCAACTCTATAAACTCTATAAAATTTAAAAAATTTTATTCCTCAAAAGAAATTCGAATTCAGGCTATTTCTTTATTACATATAGGCAAAATTATTAATTCTGTTTTCATTTATTAAAAAAAAGATTTCTCCTCTCTCTTTTCCTGCTCCACGGCATCGCTCCTCGCACGCAGATCATCTTTGAAATAAAATCCCCAAGCAGAATCAAAATGATATCAAAATGACTCCAAAATAATCATTAAAAATTATTTTTCAATAATTTTTTATTCATTTTAATGTCATTTTGACTAATGTTATCATAACTTATTGTTCTGCTTGGGGATTCTACCTGGAAAATGTATTAGGTTATTGCAGACGCAAGAAAAATAAAACCGTAACCAATACCTACAAAATACGAGAAATTAATACCTTTCTAATTGGAATCCATTAAAAAGAAGGTTTTGGAAGATTATGCTTTCGAAATGAAGAAGTAAAGGAAATAGAAAAAAAAACTCGACAACATTGCGCACTATATACATAACGGTTATCTAGCGAGAAAATTGCTATTTAGTTCAAAATGTGAGCGTTCTGAGTAAAGTTTCTTTACCCATGCGTCGAGTGGCAGTTCAAGGATAACTGAAGAATTTTAAATGTCCGAACATAGGTAATATTACGATAATGATAATGTATCGACTTGGATTTAATGCTATATACGAAATAATTTATTGATTTTATGTTGATTAAAACGACCATGAAATGTATTTCACAAAAACGAGATATGATACAAATAAGAAAATATAACGCGTAATTTCAAAAGAGAGATTATCTCCAAATATTAAAAAATTTTAATTTTTTATGTTAATTTAAGACTTAAAATTACGTATGTAAACAATAAAATTTTTTCCGATTACTAACAAGAAAATTATAATATTTTAAAGTAAATCTGAATCTTCTAATTATATAAGAGGTCCTGCAATTATTGACAAAGCGTTTTATAGATAGAGCAGATTTGAAAAGTTCTCTACCATTTTGAAATTTTCGCAATAATTAATAAGATATTATAATATTAATTACTAAAAATCGCCGAATGTCTTAAATAATTTTTTAATCAACTTTACAGAAAAACAGCAGGAAACAAAAATTGTTTACTTTCTTCTTATGAACTCTAAGAATGTTTACAGAATTTTTTCAGAATTTTTGTTTACTAACTTTTTAGTACTGTATTTTTCTTATATATATTGGAAATTATTTTTACCAACATGAGAAATGCGGTATTAAAAATTCTGAAAAAATTTTTAAAACTCTATGAGAAGAAAATAAATAATTTTTGTCATTAACTATTTCTCCGTCAAGTTTATATTATAATACTTGAGTAAAAAATTAGTTAAATTAATAGAAAAATCAATATTCGATAATTTTTAGTAATTAATATATCCTGTTATTTATGAAAATTGCAAAATGGTAGAGAATTTTTCAATTGAACAGTTTAGTTTACTCCGTTCTATCTATACAAGAGCGCTTTGCAATAATTGCGGGACATTCTGTATATTTATTGTCATTAATATAATGTAGCATTTAATTTCTCACAAATAAAGATTTATTTTATAATCACTGATTCAAATCGTCAGTGTTCAAATAATGTAAAATTACATCGGCAAAAATATTTTTTCTAGCAATGCAGTTAGAAAGCTGGCAAATAATATGTCGCAATCAGAGAAGAATGAAAATGAAAACGAATAAAAGTATATATACAATATATACAATATACGAAGTATATATATGTAATATACGAAGATATACATACGACGATATGCCGATTCTGCTCCAGATGTTCTTTCAGCAGTAAAAAACACCAAATGTGCGAAATCACGATTTCCATCAAGATTCGCCGGGACATAATTGCAACAAGTTAACCGCCATTACTGCAATCACAATATTCATAGCGTGATATCTACGTGTACATTTTAAATCACACTGTAATTACGAGAAATATACGATATCTTTACTGAAAGACACTTGTGATAATTGCTTGCGCGTAAGATTTATATTTTACGATAACAATTCGTGAGAAACTTAAGAAGCAATTCAAACGCGATGCATGTATACCGTTATCCGCGTCGTAAATAACTGTCGACGGTTCGAGTTTCTAAAAGATCTTGCAATTCTCGAAGTACTGATGCGCGGAACTTCACGCGGTACGCTACTCAACGTAAATACAGAATCGAATCGTTGTAATTAAAATACGATTCTTCAAATACTTATTCCATCTTTACACAAAAATGAATTATTTAACATATAATGTTATGAAAAATATGTATAACTATTGAAAATGATTGAAATAGTGAATGTTTAGGCAGTGAGTAAGAAATTAACGTTTAATTACAAATCGAATGCACATATCTGCAATGATATCGATCGTACAGCCTTTTTTGATGTATTATCGAACGTGAAATGGATTATGAACAACGCGACGCCAAGATTGTCAATTCCAAAATCGCTGATCATTGCATTACGACAAACATCCAATATGTTTTAACGAAATATTCGCGATTAGCTTTCGTGCGATCTTTGAACGGTAACAATCACGAGACATTCGGAACAATTTGAAGATTCTACACGCTTGCACGATCACTGATCGCTTCTCGCGCCATTTAGCCCGATTTACAATAAAAAACGTTGCAGGTCGCAAGCTTGTCGCGTCAATCTGATGCGTCAATTTTAAAAGTGACATTTCGAGATTCATTGATGCAAAAGAAGGATTTTTTTCGTTTTTTTTTTCTGAAAAGTATAAAATAGAAATATTTTATAAATAGAAAGAAATTGTCAAGAGTAGCAAGGAAAAATATAAACATACATAATCTTATTTATAATTATTTATAATTATTTATTTACTTGGTAAATCAAATTTGTCAATATATTTAACATCAATCTTTCTATTATGCCAATTAGATTGTATGTACATTATAAAATTTGAAATTATGATAAAATAAATAATCAATGCGATTATTAAAATTAACATGCATGAATGTTTAAACCATGAATATCTCTCTCTCTCTCTCTCTCTCTCTCTCTCTCTCTCTCTCTCTAAATTTAAGGAAAAAATTCTAGCAAAAATTAGACAAGTATGTTCTCGCTGTAATAGAAAGTATGTATGTATCCAAATGCAGCGTGTTTCGAATATAATCAATTGAGGCATAATGATAATTTTCTTTCTTCTATATTCACAAATATTATCTTGTCATACAGACATACATACATACATACATACACTCGTACAGACACGTGCATATACATATGTATTTAGAGATATCATTCAGCTCTTTTCCTCCTTATCTTTCAATGATTTTATTTTTCGACCTAACATATCATAAATGGTAGGATTTGGTTCTGTTTCCTGATCTGTATCAGAACTACAATCACTATCACTAGAGTTATTATATGTTCCAAGACCAGGTAATATACCGATACATTTGAGTCCGCTATGTATGTAATTTGTATTTACTTGATTTGGTATAGCCTTATCGTTTTGTTTATCTGTTTCAGGACTAGAAAGAAAAGAATCCGCGTGTGCAGCTGGCTCACAAGATGTATGTGGCTCTTTCTTTTTGCTAGTATCAGTATTATCTTTGGAAGGAGACAATTTTCTTTTTATTCCTTTAAGTGCTTCTTCTGCATGAATAAACAATTAAATAATAAATATAATTATATAGAATATTGTTCAACTTTTTCATAAAATATTTTTAAAACTTTACCTTGTTTTTGTTTGTCAGGTCGTTTCAATACGACGCCTGCGGGTAATTTTAACTGTGAAGTGCGACTACTAAAACATAATTAAAGTAGAATAATTTTATTATATTATTAAATATATTTCAGAAGTGATCTCTGGATTTAAATTTATATTCAATATTACAGCTTTCAAAATAGAGAATCACTGTGATGTTATATTATAATGAGACAAACATATTATTATATAGTCATATTATATTTTAATTTGCCTCTTACCTTCCACAGGCAGCATTTTTATTGCTAACAGGTGGGTTCTTCAATTCTTGCTTTAATTTTTCATTTAATTTCTGTTCTTGAAGAGAAGCAACTGCAGCTTTAAAATCGCGCATTTCTTTTTCTTCCTCAAGATTCTTTTTACGTTCTTCTTCCATCTTAGTTCTATCAACCAAGTCCAAAAATTCTACTTCATCATCATCCAATCCTTTGATCATATTTTCTAGAAAAATATATATGTATATATCAAAATGTTTTTCGAATATCATTTTAAATGTCAACAATAGAATTGAACATTAGAAATAGTTATAGCTAAAAATACTGATATTTCTATAATGTTGACATAATTTTCATTCATTTTAAATCATTAGCACAAATATTATTAATTTATATACATAGCAAAAAAAAGACAGAACAAATTTATAAAAAAAAAACGTATAAAGAAAAAGATTATTAATTCCATTATTTATCTTTTCAATATTAAAATAAGATAAATCAATTTACTATATTAGGGATCACACATACATGCATATACACAAATCAAAATATTGAATTTGTTATAGATCCATAATTCAAGTAAAATCAATTTCACTTTTTTACTTACTTAATTTATGAGCTTCTTCATACTCTATGTCTCTTTTATTTTTCTGTTCCTGCAATCTCTCATACAAGGATCTAGGATCATAAGATTCCTCTGGAGCCTCTATAAATCGTTTGATAAACGAGACACTTATCAGTTATTATTCATAAATACTCACAATCGATGAATTTACTTTAATAAATGTCATAATACAATGCCTAATCCTCAATTTGAATACAATCCCGTAGGAGTGGCTGTATAAATATGTATATAGACAGAACGCTAAAGCTAACCTATAGGCTGATCGGCAGTCCGTACGCGTTCCCATTCCTCCTGTCGCATTCGCCGTTGTTCGGCGATTTCGGCTTCCGAGATGAAACCAGAGCTCATTTTCACTGTTTGTAAATAATGTCTTGATGAAAAACAATCCACAGCACTAGCAAATGTTTCTTTCCAACACGTCTCGATAAATTGAGTGAAACCAGAGCGAAACCTGAGAGAGGCTATGCCGGCCTTTTTCCTGTTACCATCGAAATTGTCCGTACACTACCGCCAGTACATCCATTTTCAGTTTGAGAACTACGTGATTACATACATTTTCTGACACTATTGATAAAATCGTATCGTCAAAAGTAGAGGTTCGTCTCTATACTAAATCCTCAGGACAGAAAGATGTCGACTATCTATAGAGAGATAGTTTAATAGGTCCTCGAACGAAAAAATTTTTAATTCGCATCTCCTACATATATAAATAAAAGTTGTTGAATTTTGAGGATTAAAAGAAACTTTTTCTGACTTTTTCTTATTAAATATTTTACCCAGCAAACGAGAATGGATTAAAATGAATTGAAATGGATTCAAATTTTCAGAAATATTGATTCACGAATATTAAAATGAATGCTTTTCAATTCTGAATGCATTTTTATTTTATAGAAATTGCATAGAGCATATCTCTATGCCTTTCAATCTAAAAATAATATTAGCTTTTTCTGCACACAAACATAATTGTGAATACTGTTTATATTTAAATAATTCAAAATTTTGAATAGGAAATGCAGTTTTTCAATCCAATTGCATCCAATTGAATCTAATTGAATCCAATTGAATTCAATTAAATTCAAAAAAAAGTATTCGCTATTTAAAATACGCTTTCGGATAGAAAAAAAATTTCAATCCATTCTCGTTTGCTGGATTCCGAGTATCTTTTATTCTTGTTCTTCATCGAATGTTGAACAAGGAAAAGATACTCGAAGTTGATAGAGTCGAGTTTTGGAACGCGTCTAACTATTGAAATAATAATATTACGAATAAGTATAATATATTCTTTCTAATATAGTAAATAATATATTCCTTATATTTTTAATGTTCTTTCAGCAAATGAAAATGGATTAAAATGGATTGAATTGGATTCAGTTGGATTCAATTAGATTCAATTGGATGTAATTGGATTGAAAAACTGCAACATTTCCTTTTGAATTGAACAGTATTCACAATTTTGTGCACAAAAAAAGCTAATATTATTTTTAGATTGAAAAGCATAGAGATATGCTCTATGCAATTCCTATAAATGAATAAAAATGCATTTAGGATTGAAAAGCATTCATTTTAACATTTCGTGAATCTGAAAATCTGAATCCATTTCAAGTCATTTCAATCCATTCTCGTTTGTTGGAAAGTTATGTTTCTTTATGCTAAATTTTTAGAAAATTATTTTCATCCTGGAGAGTTATTCTTCGTCGCTTTTCGTGAAGTCTATTCGCGAAGTCTAGTTTATTGGTGTCTCTTCAGGGATTTTTGTACAGAATCGGAATAAATCCCAAATTTTCTCGTCTATAGTTATTGGAAGTAATAATTTTGTCAATTAATCAATGACAATTGCTATGTATTTTAAAGTCAAGTTGCAAAATTAATTTAGTGATATATTTTAGCATATAATTTTCGTCACTTTCTTTGTTTTATTAAATGTTCTCCCACTAATAATAATAATGTTAATAATATTACTGTCTTAATTTAACAAAATTTAATATTATGTGATTAATATTAATATATAATAATTATTGTTTAAATCCAAATTATTAAGTAAATAAGTTTTATACACAAAATTTGCTTATTTTTTGATGATCGCTCTAACAAAAATATGGTTATGTGTATATTCATTTTCTAATTGTTATTTTTAAAATCATTTTTAGGTATTAGACATCCTGCAATTGCAGAATATTATTAATTATTAATTTATATGTTTATATATACTTTTCTATGATAAAATACATGCAGATATTATGAGATTATATTTAACAAATTTTAATCTTTATCGACTTAGATAATTTTTACCAAAATACTTCATATTTTTTTAACAATATTATTATACGTGAATATTACATGAATTTAATTAAAATTGTATGTGTAAACAAAAAATTCGAGATAAGTCGAATGGATACTCTCATATTAGGGATATTAATCCATTAAAAATCCCTCCTATGAATACTCGACACGCTTCTATCCTGAGGATTTAGTACAGAGACAAACTACATTTACTTTCAATGATACGATTTTATCGATGTCAGAAAATGTATGTAGTCACGTAGTTTCCAAACTAAAAATGAATGTACTGATGCTATTGGCGGTAATGTACGGGCAATTTCAATGGAATAGAAAAAAAAACGACATGGCCTTTCTCTTTAGTACGAACAATTTGCGAACACAACGAACTCTAGATGGCTAAAATCATTCAAATGCTCGAAAGATAAAGTCAAATATTTAAATTATTAGATTAATTATTAAAATCTATAATTGTTATACGCACCCATAGATATGTAATAATCAGTATAAAACTAATGATATCTATGATGTCATTTTAAAAAATATGTAAAATTCATTAAGTATTTTATATTTTTTAATTATCTATTAAAAAATGTTTATGTTAGTCTTTTATAAATTGAATATTTTAATTTAAAAAAAATACAATATATTTATCACAATATAATTCTTGCAAACTTTTTGGAATAAATAAACAAACTATCATTTATATAAGAAAAATTCATTATATTTTCAACTTTTATAAAACAATACAAATATTAACATGAATCACATAAAATTAAAAATATTATATATATATATATATATATATATATATATATATATAAATAATAGTCTAGACATAACTAAAAAGTTAAATGAACGTGAAACATTAAAAAAATACTATGGTAAAACACTAAGAAGATTGTCATAATTTATAAAATGAGAATTAAGTGATATTTAACATTTAAATATAAAATTAAAATATTTCTGGATAAAAATATTTTGTTAATTATTAATTATATATTTAAATAAGATTTATTTGTATGAACAATTTTAACTTTTTAGCTTTATATCCAGATATTATAATATTTTATACCTTTTTATATATTATATTTTATCTTAACTGCTTCTAATTAAATTCTAAATTTTTAACATCCACCTCTTGTCATATTTAAAATAGATCCCTTCAATTTCTATGAATATATTGTCACCATACAGTGTCCGCAAATTCAATAAGCGGAAGAAAACTTGATGCAAGTACGACTATTTAAATGTAAATAATAACCCACTGAAAATAAATTGATGCAAATTCCGCTTGAGTGCTGGGATATCGTAATCTTTACTTTTCAAGTTAATCAGGTCTCTGAGATTTATTCGTAATAATTGTCTATGTATACCTAATGCCTTGTAAAATATATCATTGTCATATATAATTTGTATTTGTTCAAAAAATATCTAATTAAAACTTGATTTTTCCTTGTTCAATTTGATCATAAACTTCTGATGTTAATAACTGATAACCGAGCTTTGCATTTAAATAATATAGTTTGTCTTGAACTTTGTATGGATTATATCCTTCCTCCTGGAGATCTTTCTTTTTCAGTTTAAATGTTCCTGCAAATCGTGAATAGTTTTCTAGTGTAATTTATTGTTAGTTCAATATATTAACATATTCACTTCATATATTTCGAAAGTGCATACAAAATTAAGTGCACTTCGTAATTTAGCTATTCTCTAATTTCTCTCTTAATATATACTATTTATTTTATATTAGCTAATAATATTCAATGCTTATTTTCAATACTTACACTCATATTTAATACATATTTCATAAGCATATTTTTTGAAACACACATTGTAATTTCATTAATTAAAGTTTGCACAACTTATAGACTGCAAAAATATCGAGTATATTTATATATCTATATAAAAACATATACCTGTGAGATCAATTTTTGTCAAAATTCTGACAAATTGCGGCCTAGCGTAAGCAGGTAATTGTTCTTTGATGTCGACAGTTACTTTATTTATATCCAATGTTCCATCTGCATCGTAAATTGCTGCCATTCCTGCTTTGCCTTCAGTACCTTTAATCTGTCGATAATCATTATTATCTTATCTATTAAATCATGTTTATACATTGTAATATTGTAACTCTAACGTTAATTCAGTTTATTAAGATTTTTTTGTATCAACATGCTAGTGTAACATTATAAATATACACAAATAATTTTTCTTACAAAAAACTATTTGAAAAACGAAAATGAAATAATTATTACCTCCACACCGTATACTATGCAATCTCGATAATTAATAAAATTACTAATAATGGCTTCAATTTCGGAAGTCGATACATTTTCTCCTTTCCATCTAAATGTATCTCCTGTTCTGTCCTTGAAATATAAATAGCCCCATTCATCAGCAACAAGAATATCCCCTAAATAAAATTACAATCAAATTCACAAAATTGTTTAACTCAATTTTAACAAATACAATTCTGTATTATAAATATAATTGAACAGCTCGTAAAACATACGAATGACTTTCTTCTTTTGTTAAACAATCTAAATTAATATTGTAGAAATATGTTTGAAATAATTATATTCCAAATAGTTATAAGTTAGGGTTTTAATCTATTTAATAAATAATAGATATTAAATTTTTTATACATACCTGATAAAAAGGCAGAGTCGCCTTTTGTAAAAATATTGTGAATCACTTTTTTCTCAGATGCTTTTTTGTCCACGTATCCTAAAAATGCCCTGGTTGGATTATTTGGCGAGATCTTTCCAATAAACGCACCAGGTTCATCTATTAAATGAAAGATTTAATTTATATTAACGATTAAGTTTTAAAATATTAGAAAAAATAACACGAGCAATTATATTGATTGACAAAATTCTTATCTTATTCTGAAGTCAAGAAAAGATTACTCTTCTATTTTAAAATTACATGTAATAATAATACTAAAATGTTAGATATCAAATAAAATTAGATTAAATATCTCATTTTTCCACTTAATATTTATTATAAAATAATCTGAAGATTGAGTGAGAGAGAGAGAGAGAGAGAGAGAGAGAGCACACATCATCCACTTTGATTATTCCTGATTTTTAAACAACCTCAATTCTCTAATTTTAAATATATTTGTTGTTGAAACACAATATTATAATCTTATTGATTAAAATTCATATAGTATATTTTACATGATTTTAATATAAATGGCAAAAATATCAATTGTATATATTATTTATGTATGTAAATATATCTATGTGATGCATTTTCGTCAGAATTTTAAATATTAATCAATATTAAATTAATTAATCATGTCCAGTCAGCTCACTTGGTTCACAGATTTGACACAATCCTTTAGAGTTACGTATAGGTTCTCCATCCTCATCTACTTTAATCAGAGATACGGGATATGCTGATGGAATAATTCTTGAAAAAAAACCTATTGCTCCCATTTTGTTGTCAATGTTCACTGAAAATATTTTTTTAAAACACTTCTATAATTCTACCTTTTTTAAAACTCATATATTATAAAAATAACATTAATTAATGCTCAACATTATGACTTATGTAATAAAATCTAATAAAAATTGTTTTGTTCAGATTGAAACAATGTTGAATAACATCAAGTATGAATTGATACAATTATATTCATATAATATTTTATGTATACTTATGTAAAAAACAAAATATTAAACTAAGTATTTTATACTTACTGACATTAGCATTGCCTTCAGTTGCACCATAAAATTCTAACACTTGTGGAATTTTGAATCGTTGTACAAATTCGTCCCATATCTGCGGTCTTAATCCATTGCCGAAAATTAATCTAATACTATGTTCCTGATCCTCTTTTTTAGATGGAACTGCCAGAATATATCGACACATTTCCCCTATATATTGACTAACCTAATATTTTCCAAAATTTTATCTAAGATATAAATGATATAACTTATGCAACTTATTAATAATATGTACTTATTAACGTTATAATAATATGCACTTATGATATAACTTATGCAACTTCAATCTCATTAGTATGTAATAAAAATCAAAGCAAAAAGAGAGTAATACAATTCATTTCATCAAATAAAAATATAAAGAATATCTATTAATTTTGCGTTAAGCTGTGTAGAATAAATTATCAAAAACTATCTCATCTAACATTTAACAATAAGATTGACAAACAAACTTAAAAGAAACTTACAGTGCATTTATATTTAATACAGTCAGCAAAATATGCGCTAGCACTAAATTTCTTCCTAATCACTGTCGTATGTCCGTGTATTAAGGCTAGTCCCACAGCCATTATTCCACCCGCTGTATGATATAAAGGCAAAGGTGTATATATTCTGTCAGACTCACGCAAAGTTCCCATATAATGTAATGAACTCGTGATAAAGATATATCTATAAAAAATATATATGATATATATTATCTGTTTCATTCTCTCTGTAAAAAAATCATTTTATCTTTTAATTTTAAAAAGATTTTTTTAATTTTTCGGAAATTTTAAAAGCTTTAGAAATTTTACAAGCTTGCGTGAGTTAAAAAAATTCTTTTAGAAATTTTTTCATTTTTTTCTTTTCAAAATATTTTCTTAAGATTTAAGCTAGCGCTCTCTTCTGTATGCAAAAACTATTTTCCACATAGCCAAAATTCTTTGTGAAATACATCATAAACTCTATAACATTTTTATAGAAAAAAGGCCAAAACTTATGTGTAACATATCTACCTTGAATTTGTAATAACAGCTGCCTTTGGAAGACCTGTAGTACCACTAGTGTAAATGTACAAAAGTTTATCGTGATAACCACTTTTTTCTTGTATTCCTGGTGGTGCAGCCGATGTGTCCAACAACAAGGTATTCAAATCTTTCTCTTTTAATCCAACTGACATTGTATTCGGATGATTTCCGAATCTGTACAATGTTAATTTAGCATCTAATGACGAGGCAATATCTGTCACAGCTGGAATTAGTAGCTTTCATAAGAATTAATAAGTATCGAAATATCTGAAAAACTATTCAAGAAGAACGATTAATGAAAAAAATCAATTCTACGTTTAGACGTTATTTTTGTATTCTTCGGTTCTAATGTAAAATAGATAATAATTGTAAAGAAGGAAAGAAATAAATTTTTTCTCTGTGAATAAATAAATTTTATTTCAAAAAAATAAATTTTATTTCAATATTAGATAATAATTATTGATTAGTATTCTTACCGTCAAAAAACTCGGTGCCATATATAAGTGCTTGACACTTTGCAATACTGATGCAATGCAAGAGACTGCTCTTACGCAAATTGATATTAATCAAAGAAGTTATCACACCGAGTTTATTTAAACCTAACCAAATCGCAATAAATTCCGGTCGATTCTCCAACAATAAAGCAATTGCGTCTCCTTTTTTATAACCATGTGTTTTAAATATCGTCGCAATTTTGTTACTAAAATCTTCTATCTGTTTAGAAAGTATTAGATAAGTATTCATATGCAGTCTGTTCTTATCTTACGATCATTTTACGGTATTCATTAATATGTTTTGTAACCAACCTTTTGATAAAAATATACATATTAAATACAGTTTTAAATATAAAAACCGATTATGACTACCGATCAGAATCATATACAATTATATAATATACTTAAAGTATAGATACTTAAAGTATAGATATGTGACAAAAGACTTTATATCCGAACGAAGCCAGAAAATCAGTTATTAAAAATTAAAATTGACATTGCGAGTGAAACATTACATAGAATATTACAACGAAATGACTATTTAGAAAATTTATGTAATTTGTAAATTCAAATTCATATATTCTTAGAAATATAATGTATTTATATATAATTAAAATAATTAACAAATTGTGCTTTAATAAAAATTTATTCTTCGAGTAGAAAAGCGTGGAAAAGAATTAATCGAATTCTTATAAGTTTGCCAATTTTAGATTCATATAAGGCCTCACTAATTTCGTAATATATATATATATATATATAT
>Ga0157363_1002148_pt1 | contig 17157 bp, 4 predicted proteins | sample AttsexASBM1_FD_111477 | JGI IMG/M metagenome (GOLD analysis project Ga0157363, IMG submission 111477) | Fungus gardens microbial communities from leaf cutter ant in Ribeirão Preto, State of São Paulo, Brazil - Atta sexdens ASBM1 | ecosystem: Host-associated > Fungi > Mycelium > Unclassified ... | reverse complement strand
TGATTATCATATACATATCAGAATATCATAATATTATTGATTATTATAACAAATATAATATAAGATTCTATATAAAAATGTCTAATAACATCGACTATATTATTAATTTACTCTTTATTATTGATATTGAATACTAATTCACTAATACTCATTTATTTTTTCTTTATTTAAAAGAATAAAAAAAAGAATAAAAAAAGTTAAAATATTATACGTGTGCATGCGTTAAATTCATTTTTTCCGCAATTTTTCATTAATTAAATATTCATTAAAATAATTAACATGACAGAGGCATAATCGCACAAGAATAACAAAAAAATTCTGTTATGTCATATGTGAATGTAGAAGAAAGGAGATTTATATGCGATTTTTTTAGCTCTGGCAACCCCAGCTCAGTCTCTGTCATGCGGTTCGATGACGCTGGATTCTCCGACGACTGTGACGAGTGTCTCGATGGGAGGGACGATTCACCGTCGAGAAGACACAGCTACATCGTTTCGGACGCTCACCTCTATCGACGTCCATTCGCCAGCCACCCCCAGCCAGGTCCCAGCACAGCGGCAGATGCATGCTACCAGCCAGCAACGGATTTCATCAACAGGTCGTATCAGCCCCTCTAACAGCAGTCCTCCCGAATTCCCACTACCACGACCTTTGCCCAGATACCCCTGGCAACGGTCGGCTAGTTGTCGCGAGTTGTACGCTTCTAGTTTTGAGGACTCCGGTAAAGCGCGGCCGCGGGACGATAAAGTCACCGCGGATCTTCCGTTAGATCCATTCCAGTTAGCCTCCCAGGGTGAACTAGATAACCCCATAACACGTTACGACGAAAGTAATCGTTCGTATAGCGCCGCTAGTTCGAAATTACCTTCTCTAGATCACGATTCTGTCCCCGAGCGTGTCTACAGCAGTTCCTACCCAGGAACGTCATCGTTGTCTACTGAATCGGGCCATGAAGAATCGGGTCCCGCTGGAGATCTGTCACATGACGATCTCTCACACGATTCTTACGAGCTTTTGGAACGCGAACATGAATTCGAGTATCCGGAATCGTATTCTAGTCCGCACGACGAACCAATATCCGATCAGAGCGACGAAGGAATCGAGCACGAGATGTTCCAAATGGACTCCGAAACCGATTCCTTCGTCAAACACAGATCATTAAAGCCTTCAGAGAAACAATACAGATCCGCGTTTACTGATCTCAAGAACTCTAAAATCAAGTCTATCGATCGGTACTCAGCTGTATCTAAAGTAGATAACGATTTCGTGATTACCGAATCTAGAATACAACGGACAGGTACTCAAATAGAACGCAAATTTGAAACGAGACATGCTAATTCCGTGGAACAGCCACCCAAAACGGGTATTCCGCATCAGGATTCCGTTAGAAAAGATCCCGTGGTGATGCAGGTACAGAAGCAAAAAATGTCTGTCTTAAACGAATTGAAGAACTTAAAGCCCAAGTATAAGATCACACACGTAGATTCAGAAGTCTTGCGAGACGAAGGTATCATGCGTCCGAAATCGCGAATTGATGACGATCTAAGTCCGGTTGACGGAAGTAGAACATTAGATCATAGCGCGAAAGGTAGGACGACTAGGGCGCGCAGTATTGCTAGTCTGGACGATCATCCACCGCGGTTATATGTCGAGACAGGTAGTCTAGGTAGAGGTCATAAATCTAGAGATAGGAAATCGAGAGATGCTGATGTTAAAGTCGAGAAAGTTTTGTCAAAGGAACGTAGAAGCATTGAGAGGGAGGAGCGAAAACGGGACTACTCGAGGGAATGCAGACGAATGGATAAGAGTGATTCACGAGAACGCCGTTCAGTAGATCGGCTCGATTCGCGCGAGCGGAGATCAGACAGTCACGGTCGTCGCAGTATAGATCGGACCGATATGCGCGAGCTACGTAGAAGCATCGAGCGGCTTGATGTGCGCGAAAGGAGTTACGAGCATCTAGACTCAAGGGAAAAGAGTGCCTTTTATTACAATGATTTCTATGAATCGCGCGGTAAGAGTGTCGATCGTTTAGATTCTCAAGGGCTGCGCAGCAGCATGGAGCATTTAAAGAGTCCTAAAGAGAAGAGCAATCATCGGCATTTAGAGCGTCGGGAGAAAAGTATCGAACGGATCGATTCTCGGGAAACGAGGAAGAGTAGAGCTGCTTCTATCGATTACGATGCAAGGCATACTTTAGAACGCTTTGATTCCGACAATAGAAGCCCATTCGAGCGATTGACTCCGAAAGAGCAACGGAGGATGAGCATAGAGAGACTTGATTCTCAAAAGTTTGACTTCGATCCACGAGCGATCGAACGTTTGAAATCTTTGGAACGTTATGAACAAAGAGAACGAACCTATGAGAGAAAGATCGAATCAAGAAGCGCCGAGCGAAAGAGTCTAGAGAAGCTAGATTCTCGTGAGCGAAAATACTTAGGACGCTTAGAATCACGGGAGGGAAGGAGTCTCGAGTGCTTGGACTTCGACAGTGTGGACCGTAGAAAAAATATCGAAAGAATGGAACATAAAGATCAAAAGAAGACCAGGAGCAAACCCGAAAAAAGCAAACTGGAAGAAAAACCGCGGGAACGTGATGATTGGAGGAGTTTGGAGAAAGCACGGAAAGACGACGAAAGACGAGAGCGCGAGCGGCAAGCTAAACTATCTGTCGAATCCCGTACAGAAACTGTGATTGGCGTGCCGCATGAGATGGAAAATTTAAAGTCAAAAACTGTGTTTGCCGAGTACGAGCCGAAGGTTGTTGGCGGTGTCGTGCTAGGTTTCGAAGAGACTGCATTGCCCGGACACGTGCCAGTGGAGCGTACGAAGAGCGATCCAAATCCGGCACGGCAAAGATTAGGATCCAGCAACAGCAAGAGGCACATACTGATGCACCAGAAATCCATAGATTTAACACCGGCCGACTCTGGCGATGAAGAACCGTTTTCGGACAGTGCAGCAATACAGAAAAACAATGTCGATATTCCATATACATTGCATAAGAGACATGTTATGAATGGCACCGCATCCGATGAAAAATCCGAATCGGATAGCAGTAAAACTTCGAGGAATATCAAGAGTCTCGCCAAAGATTTACCGAAATTACCACTGAAGATGGTAACGGATCTCCCATATTTCGATTTAACTAAGCTTTCCTCGATAGAAAAGGCCAGCAATAAACTATCTCCGGATAAACCGAAGAGCGGCACGGTTACTTCCGCAAGACCAAAATCGATATTAAGCCCCTCGGATAAGCCGAAGAGTATTTTAAGTCCTACATCGAAACTTTCGCCTACAGATCCAAAGAGCATCGTTTGCAGTTTATCGCCCAGTAAGAGAAGCCCTTCGAAAGTGAAAACTCAGTCTCCTGAAAAGTTCTCACAAAAGGGCGGCTCGTTAGATAGAAACAAAGCCGAAGTTATCATCGAGGATTACACATGCAAGAAATCTTCGAGTTTGGACAAAAAGCCTTCGAAATTGTCGCCGGTGGAACCAAATATCACTATTATCTCGGCTATCGAAAAACGTTCGCCCAAAAAGTCGCCGACTGATCCTAACGTAACTATCGTCTCTGTGATACAGAAGAAAAAATCTGTCGACGGTGCGCCCAGAAGTCCCACCAGTATTGCGAAAGCGGCGGATGCCGTAAAAGCTGTTCTGAATTTTGCCGATATCGTTAGCATGGAAATGAAGCAAAATTTAGAACGCAAGGCGAAAATTGAGAAAGATAGTCTGAAAGCACCAGACGATAGTTTAGAAAAGCAAGATAGCATTGAAAAGATACCGTTACCCGATATTCCTGACGAACAGGCTGATGAAAAAACAATAGGTGATCAAGTCAGTAATATCGAACAGATGATGGTTAAAGAACGGGATCGTTCCCCGAAACGAGTCATCGATGAATTATCTGACGATGATCAAAAAAGAGATAACGTACAGTCTGTAATAGCTCAAGTTCACATACCAGCTACATTGGAAATCAAACCAGAGAAACCGCCGATTCCGGAGAAACCCAAAACATTAGAAAAGCCAAGTATTCCCGAAAAAACAAAACGTATTTTGGAAAGAATAGAATCGAAATTTTCAGAAGTTAGTAAAAATTCCGCTACACGAATATCGAGACCAAAGATCATTGATACAGGATTTGACGATTTCGTGGATCCAGTCGCCGATTTGCCTTTGGACGAAGTGCCTGTGAAACCTACTCTAGAGTTGGATAGTCTTAAAGTTCCTGAGTTCGTTCCTTTCATGCTGAGACCGCACGCGGAACCGATAAGATCGAAATCTTTATCATTGGCAGAAGAGAAGGCGCCGATCGATACCTTGCTCTCACCGGAAGTTGAGAATAAACATTTCGTGCAAGATGTCTCTCCAAAGAGAATGAGGAAGGTGAAGTCCGAACCGAAAAAAGATTTTAAAAAACAATCAAAATCGTTAGAAGGCGACAAACCGCCCCTGAAGAAGAGCACATCGAAGGAATCACGTTCACCATCGGTGAGTACAAAAATCGACAAATCCAAATTGAAACTCGGTGAAATGCCACAGGAGATCATAATAATAGATTCGACTGATGTGGCGCCAGAGATAAGTATTGTACAAAAAGGTAGATCAAAATCCGTAACTAGATTATCTGACAAGCCATTTTCAACATCAAAGGAGGAAAAAGAAGAAACGAAGACTCGCGCGAAATCTGCGTCCGTCGACGATGAACTGATTAAGGGCACGATAAAATCTGAGAAATCGAGACCGAAGTCATTGGGAATATCTAAAAGTTTGGGAAGTACGGAAAAGAAAGATTCAGTAGAGAAAATCTCGCCGAAGAGAATCAAAGCTGCTGCCAAGGCAGCTGCCGATAAATCTGCTATGGCAAAAGAAGCAATGCCAAAACAGGATACGAAAATAGCACGTGGAAAAGTAGCTTTGAAAGTGGAAGCGACTAGCGAGGAAATTGCTGCTGAATCAAAACAATCTAAACAAGAGAAAGATTCTAAGCCGTCTGTTAAACTTGATGTAGTGATTGATCAGCCAATGGATACTAAACGAGCAACGGACGAGTCCAAGGAAGTGATTAAGGAATCAGGCAAAGAGTCAAGCAAGGAACAAATTAGTATAAAGAAAACGACGCTTGTACAGGATTTAACTCAATCTCCTTTAGTCTTACGGAAACCAGGACAGACACCTATTCTGTTTGCTCGCGCACGTCTTGGTCTTTCGGAAGGTAGCGGGATTGGCGCTCTTCAGCGTCAAGGCGCAACGCAGTCACCTACTGCTCAACGGCGCGCGAAATCTTTGGACGCCGCCGTAATCTCCGTGCACAGACTACCGCCGGCGAACGCATTCTCCAGCAAAGATGACACAGTGGATGTGTCGGAGAATCTGGAGGATCAAGAGAACGCTGCTCAAGGCACAAGTACGGTATCAAAGGTGCTTTCAATTCAGATGGAAGCCTCGCCGAATCACAAATCCGACAGTACCGATCACACGACCGTGCCAGAGATATGTACGGATTCTTTGTCTGTTACCGAGACTTCGACGCAGTATCTAGAATCGCCACTGACAGAATGTAACGAGATTGTTCCTTGTGTTGATTTCTATGAGGGACAAGAAGGCAGTCAAATGCCGTTTGTGAGTTCCATTAATGGAAACAGAACGCAAACATCGATCATAGAGAGCGCTAAAATGGAGGAAGCAACAAAATTCATCGATCAAAGTTCCGCCGAATCCGGTGTTGAACAGGAAGCATCTCAGGAGAGTTCCGATGCAAAGGTTGGCACAACAAAAGGTACTCAATTGGATCAAGATCAATCAACAATCTCTACAGTCTTCGTAAAGAGCGCTAGCATAGAAGCTATTTATAGACAAACTGAATCACCGAGCGAAGTTTCTGATGGAGAGACAAATGCAAAAATTAGCGAAACTGTATCGCCAAAATCTTCTTCACCTCGTCCATACGACTTTCATGTCAGAGTTGAAGGTTCAAGGTCAAGAAGTCCGTCTGAGAGAGATGATGTACCTGATGTAACTATAAGTGCAGCTCGAGAGGACATGTTTTTCTTCAATTATGATCAGGATGATCCTCCAGATATGGTTAAGTCGCCAATACAAATATCCATTGAAGAATGTTCCGACGACGATATGAACCAGGAGGAGGAAGAGGAAGAAATAGTAGAAGTACGAGTGGAGGACATCGACGAACGAGAAGAAGAGGAAAATAAACGATTGGACTCTCTTGATACGAGTGAGGATACGCTCGATGCGCTTGATACGCAAGTGCAGACCCGAGGCGCAGATAGCGAGTTAAGTTCACCGGACTATGGTATTGATAAAATGGATGAGAAAACATTGGTCGAGGTTGAATTGACGCCGGAATACCTGGAGATGAAGAAAGAAGATGAAGAAACGGCGGAAGAATTACCGGAAGATGAACCAGCGAAAGAGACTGTGGAGATCGCAGATTCCAATCGTCTCTCCATCGACAGAAAACTCAGACTGAGCACTGAACGTTCGAGAAGCGAAGAAACTAACACTTGGACACCGGACAGAGAAGACCCAGACTCTAGTTCATGTTCTATCGCTCGACCATTAGGAATCGGTCAAATACAACCTATAATAGATCGTCGGGAAATCGCTATGATCGAAGGCGCCCGAGACAGCGGTTCCTTGGATGATGACAGTAACGGCACGCAACCTCCTCCAAAGCAAGAAATGAACGTCACGTGGAAATCATTCCCGCAAGGAAGCTCCGGTAGTTCCAGTCTCGAGGACGGCTGGGTGCCTCAGGACGAGAGCAACGCACAGCAATCGCAATCTGAGGACAGCAACGGTCAGAACGAGGATAGTTTCCAAGAAGACCTAGCGGACTTTCCTGGCACCTTTATCATTGGTCCCGAAATATTAGCTAATTATGGTGCATTTTCACTTTCACGTACGCTGTCGAGAATATCCGAACGATCGACTACGTCAGAGCAAGACAGAAGCGACTTGGAGGACTCCTTTAAGCCCAGTTCGAGATCGCCGAGTCTCGATGATGAGTCTTTGATGTCAAGCGATCATCAGCCATCTCTATCATCGGATCCTCCATCTGGTACGGCGTTACCATCCGTTTCTGATGATCGCAGAACATCTTCCGAGCTGCCAGACATTCCTATCGACGTGGTTAGTGCGCATGAGGATGACTCGAAATCGCCGCGAACGACTAGGCGATCACGATTGCAGTTGCAAAGTTCCGAGGACTGGCCATCGCCACCCAGTTCACCTGTTTTTGAAACACCAGTAGTGAGTCACGTGGAGACATTTTATATGGAAATCAAACCGGAGGAAGCCGTCAAGGTGACTGTTACAGATAGTACGGAGACACCCGTTCATGCGGAACAAGATAGTGATTCCAGTGACGAGAATAGAACGCTGCATGATGATCTACATTCGACTCTGTTGGAGGATGGACAAAGTTCGACGTCTGTGACAACGGCTGACGGTACAGTCAAAATCGCGGTAAAACCGAAATCGAATTCGTATATAACTGGTTCGTCGCATAGTGAGGACACATCGATGGGCTTGTCTATGTCCGAATGGTCCAGCTCAAACAATACTGTGCGTCAGTTTTGTCAGTATTCTGGTACGAAGTCTGACGACAACTCGCTTGCGGAACTTGGCGCTTCGATCTCAGACTGGTCAGGTAGCACAACGGTGATACCACAACAATACTACGCCACAGCCGTGGATAAAAGTCAGAGTGACACCACGACATCCGAGAGAAGTGCGACCAGCATGAGACCAAACTCGAAATGTCAATCTGCAGATACTTCCTCCCTTCCATCTCCGCCATCTCCGTCTTCACTACCGCTACCCGTGTCGCCACCACTGCCTTCTCCACCCGAGACAGTTACTTCCTCGTTTCTTCATGAAGACGAAGCCATTGGTTCTACGACCAAACAGCACGAAACTTTACAGGCTAAGACTACTATCGAGAATGACGATCTACGTCAATCTCAAACGCACGGTGACGAGTTCGACGAGGCGCGACGTTTTATTGAGAGCCAATTCGATGAACATCATCGTCTGCGCCGATACGATGACGAACAGCAAAGCGTTTGTCCCCAAGAATTCGCCGACACTTCGCCACCTCGTATCACTCTTCGAAATGAGTACGACGAAGCCATCGACGATGATTTCCAAATGATTCCAGATGAAGATACGATCTGCGTTGATGACACGGCGTTACCAATTCCCGAAGAGGATGAGGAGGATCAATTGTACGATAATGTGCCCGCAATGAAGTATTCTAGTAGCGAGAGAATACGGATGGAGGTCGGCCGGGGGGACAGTTCGGAAGATATGCACGAGAAATATGCCGATCTCACGTTACAATCGAGAATACCGGACGATTGGTTATCTGAAGAACGAACACACGTCCCGGAGCGAGAGAAATCATCGATGAAATCAACAGGCAAATTCGATCGCGGCTTCTCGGAACCGAGTCCACATGAAGCAAGCAGGTATCACGGCACGCGATCCACTGAACGGCCTGTAATGGTGCCGATCCGAGCGAAGTCGACCCCATATTACTCTACCACGAGTCTGAGCGGCGAATCGACTACATCTAGTCCGCCTATGCCAATCAAGACGCAGATCAGAACAAAGACGATGCCTTGTTCGTCGAGCCGTAGTCCACAGAGCGAGGGTGACACCTCCTCGAGCATGGATAGCCCGGCGCACACGCCCGATCGGGGTCAACGGGCATTCCGCCGGAAACGACAGCAGAATGCTAAGAGGCGACACCGCGTAGTAGTCGATCTTGAGATCAAGGATGGCCATATAATATCCAGCACTGATTCCAGTTTCGACGTGGCAACTATACCGCCACCGCTGCTACCAGAAAGTCAGAATCTAGACGTAGACGATGACGAGGACGATGAGATGTCCCTCGAGACGAAGGATGAACATCATCGACAGCAGCAGCGTTGATGCAGCGTCAACGATCGACACTAAACAGAAATGCCCGAGGAAAAGAGAAAATTGAGCACAATCGGTCACACTCACTCGGGGCTCAAATTAGCAGAATTTATAGGCAAGTTCCCAATCATATGGAATTGAACGCACTTTAGAATTGACAGACTCCATATGTTGGCACTCTCGACTTATGTCTGTCGCGTGAAAGATCAAATGGGAACAAATCTCGACGACTCGGCCTGATCTTCTGCAATCTTGATTCAACAACGACGATTTGCCCGGCGAAGTTTTGCGCTGAGTGGCAATTGAGAATCGAGAAGTTATACGGGTATGAATGACATGAGCGAATTAACGACAACAAAAGCAGGATAGACGTAAGACGAAGACGATGTTTGTCGTTCCGGGCTGGAAAGCCCAAGGCTGAATGATCAAAAGCTGCGCGAGGAAGGTAGCATAATTATATCGTTAGGGATACGGTTTGTTACGCATTTTAGAGACCCGATTTACTTTGATATCATCACGATAGAACCCCTTTGATCTCCATCGCCCAGTAGATATGAGTATACTTTAGCGAGTAATATTCATATATAATATACACGGGAAGTGAAATATCTTAACTATCGTGATCAGCGTGCCCGTGGACTCGTTGGAAAATGATAATCGTTACTTGCGACACGTTATATCCTATTAATAATAATGTTATAAGGCATAGAAATTGAAAGATCGACGTAGGATTTTTGAAGATAATTGTAAACTTAAAAAAAATTTTAAATGAGCTGTGTCATCGCGTATCATTTTTAACCCTTTAATCGGCTCTTTTGTTTTTTTACATGAGATATTGCTAAGGATAATTGTGCAAATATTTGAACGAATAACGTAAATATTCTTTTCTTTCTCCTAAAAAAAAAAATTAATGTAACTTTGTTACATATAATTATATTCAGCGCTCCTACGTGATCATGCAACCGTTATTGCATCATGCTGTAACGACGTTATATAAATCAGCGCTAAATCACTGCGTCGCGAATACACGACGTTTTATTCGGTCGCGCTACCTTGAAATTCATTCAGGACAATCAATCGCGAGCAACGGTCGCTCGAAGTGGAATTCCCTCGAGGGAGAAACGAGGGAAACGAAACGCGGAATTACATAAGGTCGTCCGGGCGATTATTTCCAGTTCGAATTGAATTCCGAACAGCAACGACAACAGCGATCCTATGATTACGCCGCGATTTGCTTCGCGCACGCGAATTAGAAAGGAGAAGAAGAAAAGTTGCTCAACGTAGATACGTAAACGTGATGCACCGCGCCTTCTCGCGTTTTTAATGGCGCCGGCAGGTGCATCTCCGGTATATCCTGCATGTATGGAATTACCCTCGACGAACGAGAGGAGCACCTGTTAATCTCGTTAATAGACGTTGGTGATGGACCAACCGAGTGGTAGCCGCTAAGCTCTCTGTTTTAGGTGGGAACTTAAGCCTCGTCTAATCATTAATCCATGAGACTTATTCGCCTAGCGACAAATATATTCGCAAGATCAGGCCGGGAAATCTATGCTCTATATTAAAATTGTTACTGGGCGATTATTTATCGCCGATACTTATTTGAGAAGAAGATTGCAGGTAGAAACACGTCTCGGCTGTTTCCGGAAAACCTTATACTTTTCTTTTTTTCTTTCGCTCGTTTAGAAAAATTTCTATTTGAGACTAATACAATCCGTATGTATATTATATTTTTTATTGTTCACAATTATTCTCTTAGGTAATTTTGATCGGTAATTTTGAGAAAGAAGGAGAGAAAAAGATCGGCTTTACAGTTAGTGAATTGTGGAAGAAAAGAGATGCTTCCTGATGAAAGAAACGTACAGTTTGACCAGGAAAAACTTCAGGAAGGAGTCCGACTTGAGCGAAGCAATAGAAAGTCCCATTTGGATTTCTCATTGGCTTGCATTGTGCCTAGTTTTTATACCATATTTGTGCATAATTTAACTATGATAGCGAGGCGTGAACAATTTCGACGCGAATTACAACGCGTTTATGCGCGCACGTGCGTGTGATTTCCTTAACGCGTCTTTAGATAGGTATATGTAAATGTAGGTACAGATTATGCGAAAAAGAAAACGAGTAATATTTGTAATGTTCATATCAGACTAGAAATTAAGGTTGAGATTGCATTGGAATTTACCCATCAGAAGACCAGTCAGAAGAAAGAAAACCAATATTAAGTTTAGTGAACTTTGCTTCGATTGGTCAAATTTCAATTTATCTCAAGTTCTAGTCTGATATGAGTATTATGAATGTACGATATGTTTCCGAGATAACGATCACAATTGCAAATTTACGCGACATTGTCAGAAACGCGACTTTGCTTATTTTTGTTGAATGGATATAAGGAATCCTCGAATTGCTGCCATTTTAACTTTATTTTAGAGCTGTCGCGACACTTGTTTAGTGTTTTCATACTTTTTATATATTTCAATTTGGTTTTAATCGAATATGGATATTTTTCTTGTATACGTTTCATAAATACGTAAAAAACGAAATATCGAGCTATGAACTTTTAAAATATTAGGTGCGATACCTCTTACATCTTAAAGATGAAAACAGATAAAAATAGATCTCAAACGGAATAGCAGGGTTGACTTAATTGATATGGAACTAAGTAACTTTTACTACTCCTCCTGTTGTAGAACGTGGTTATTTATAAATGGCAATTGAAACATTATTTTAATTTTAAAGGCTTGTTAAAGTATGTCCGAAAAAAAGTATCTTTGAATAGATTCGTGGTAAATATAATTCATTACAGCAATAATTCGTCAATAATTCGTTCGGGAATTGCAACATTCCTGATTACGAGGCGAATCGTTATGTACTCTTAATATATCGAAGATTCTTGCCATATCATCATTATTATACACGGCTCCATTAAAATCGTTATCTGATGATCGTATATTACGATGAAAGGGATACATAGTGTGAAATATTTGAGACGCATACAGAAACGAACGCTGAGTACCGATAAATGATGGCATGCTTTATTTGGCAAACTTTCAGTTTTGATATCCGCGCATGTTCCGAGCCAAAGGCTTAAATGCGAACGAGATTTACTTCAGGATTACGTCGATACGTGTCAGGGTCATTGTTGGATTTTCTGACTACACTCTGTACATGTCGTTGTCCAAGCTAGGAATGACAGTTATCCCGGAATTGTCCGAAGCGAGACCATCGGAATGGCTGTTGTCGAACTTAAATAGGTCGCGGTTTCGGCAATTCCACGATGGTCCTAATTTGGAGCATGACATAGAAACGATAGATGGCTTATCTGACCACGCACGAGAAAAATAAATCTCCAAAGAATCTTCCGTAAATGTATCTCTATTTGGAAAAGAGCTTCCCATGACTTATCTTCGAGTTCGAAGATTTTTCCTCCTTTATCTGTGCCTATGTGATTTACGATACAATGTCTTTTTTTTCTTTCGATCTTTTTTGCAGCGATATTTAGATAAATAAATAAATTTAAATAAATTTTGTTTAAAATTATGCATATGTAAATTAATGAGATAAAGAGGACTTTTGACGTGAATGTTAGGACGCTAATTTTTAAATAAAAGTTAAGTTTAAGTAAAAAATCACATTTTGCGCATCGATAAATTTAACGATTATAGTTGTTATGTAATAACCAAGCTAAAATTCTGAATATTTTAATCTATGAATCACAATTTATTGAAAAGAATATTATTAATATTATAATTAATAAAGATAATTTTTTCTCTTTTTGAGAAATTATGGTGCAGAATCACAAATGACGAACGGTTAACATACGATTCATCTCTCCGAATGTAACCGGTGCTGAAGTCATACTGGTCTAGTTACGTTAATGTCTATAGTGGCACGGCCTGGGCGATTAGTCGAATAAAACCCTTTGATGCGTGATTAGTATGTCATTATGTCTCCATTTGTGTATGAGTATCTGTGCAGCGGCGAACTCGATCGGAGACGAAACCGCTGCCAAACCGCTGAGACGAAATATGGCGCAAGTTTCCCGTTTCATTACGAAAAGAAAATAATGTAACATCACTTTCATCAGTTCAATTCAGTTTATCCGATTGGAAATTTTTTCTCCTTTTCATTCTCTTTACTCCTTTCTTCCTTTTTTTTTCTCTTTTTTTTCCTTTTTTTCTCATTTTCGTGATTTTTTTCTGTTCATTCGCGTTTACTCCATCGAATTCGCCGTAACTCATTATATTGGTACGTCCTCCCCGTTTCTTGGCTCCTGCATTTGTGCATCGTCAGATTCGGTTCTGTCATCGTATGATATTGCACCTAGAGCAATATTTATAGTCCGATCTTAAATTTAAGATTATTTTAATTACGATTTTAAGATATAAAGTTAGTTTCATTGATTGATGGAATTTTAAGATCTAACACCAGACTTAAGACGATCAAGTTCGGATTATGATATTACTCCTAGAAACACTCTAATCAGAATAGTAACTTTTAAGATTATTTTTTAAGATTATTTAAGAATATTAACTCTTAAGATAGTAACTTTTAATTGCTATTTACTGTTTTTCAATTTGCGTTTTCATTTTTTGACATTTCTATTTTTTTAAACATAACAAGTAAATTAACACTTTAAAAAGATATTTTATTAACATTTAATTCTCTTTTAATATTATCGAATGATGTAGTTTCTTTATAATAAATTTTGCTGGTAAAATAAAATTTATAAAAATAATGTTTTTCAATAAATTTTATATAAATAATACTCCATGTAAATTAACATAATTTCTGTATAAATTATAATTTCATATAAAACTAATTAATATTTTAGACTAATTTAAATAATTAAGTAAGCAAGCAACCTACAGTTGCAATTTATGAGATATTTTTACGTTTTAATATGTTAATAAATAATTATCCATGTTTGATTAATAATTTTCATAGTTAATTAAATATATTTCTCTTTCTATTTTTATTGTAATATATAATTTTTAATATCTTTATTTTTTTTAGAATTATAAAAAGAGAATATTTAAGTGACATTCAGAAAATCTCAAAAATGCTCTTTCTTTTTACTTCTTTTAATTATTCGTCAAAATTGAATACCTATGAGACTCGGCAAATATTGATGTACGTTATAAAGATTATACATATTGCGTCATAAAGATTATACATATCTGTCCATTTCTTAAGAAATTTTGAAGAAAAGTGTTGGACCCTCGTCAAAATTCTGATTAGAAGGTTCCTATAGCACTTACACATTCGCACTCGTCTCTATCTCGCACTTGTCTCCCCCGACTTTTCACTTGTCTTTGCACACAAGTTGCCGATTCGCTTCACAATCTTGTTTCCTATAAAACACCTATATAACGCCTGTTCCCCGTTCATGCAGATCATATGCTTTACGCGATCATTGACGTGTCCGCGAAAGTTTTCGCGCCTGAGTTCGGAACAGGACTCCAAACCCGTCTGTCATCACGTCTCTCAATCTAGTAGTTCGTAATACGTTATACAGTCGCATCCGGAACCAACGCGTAATACATAGAGGAATCGAAGAAACCAAATATCGACACGGATATTTCCGTCCTCGTGCGATGCGTCGACTCGAGAACTCATGGAGAACGTCTTTTGAATAGACATCAGACTCGAACAAGAGATAGCTCACTAGGTCTGGGACACCTTGTGTACATCAATTGAACATATGAAAGGTTAAACGGAAATACATCGAGAATACACATTTTATCTATTATAAAAGTTCGAAGTTCACTCTTCGAGATACAATTATCAAGCGTGTCGTTTCGTTCGACACGCGAAATTGAATTATCTGATTTAGAAATAGTGCCCAAGCAAGTGCTTCGAGCAGCTGCACTTGTCGATCAGTTTAAAAAAAGGAACGACATACTTACGACATTATCATTTTTAAACAGGGCGTCCTAGATCTATACAAATATTTTTTTAAATATTTATTTTAAATTTTTTTATCAATTTTGAATTGATTTTTTTTCTCAGAAAAGAATCATTGATATATTCTCGCTAAAAAACAATCGAATCATTTTCGAAGACTTTTGATCTTTTTGCTCTCATTTGTATACTTTTATTGAATTTAGTCTTTTTTTTTTTTCAATTTTGCTCAAAGAAAAATGACATTGGCAATATCGGCGAAATCACATCACGAAGCCTCAGCATTTAAATCATCCCTGAACTAGACACCTTCCTTACCTCTTCCCTATCTTTTTGTGGCAAAATACGTGAAAGTATCTTTAAAAGAACGGCAGATCTTTCACATTGGAGAAGAAAGCGCCGTATTGGCAGCTCTTTTAAATGTTGGAGGGTGTCCCCTAAATCACACATCACGAACAGAGTGACAAGGCCTTCGCACGACAGACTACCGTATATACTTGTATACATATAGATATGTACCCGGTGTACTTTACATATGCTTTTCGACAGGTGGTGGTGATTACAATCGCTGGACCTACACGAACGGATACGTGAACTCGCCGGCCTGGCACATGCATTACCGCGTGAACCAGGTGCGTAACGTAATGGTTCACGCAACACCACGCACCCTGACTAATCGATTTTTACCGCTGTACCCACGTTGAACGGGAAGCCATACACCGCACACTGTTGAGGCTAAGAAAGTACCACGCTACACGACAGTGAGGCTCGCGCGATTAGACCGCGCGGCCGCACGCACCAAAGGATCGCGAAACGAGATTATTGAGAAAAAAGAAAACGCAAAAGAAAAGAGCGCAAAAAATCAAGATCCCAAGCGTACCAGTTTCTACTCTACATCCTTTTGCAATTCCTTTGAACATAATGCTTTGCGATCGTTTGATTTTCACGCAACATTATCACGGGATTGATTCTTGCGGGGGGAGGTAGGAAGCCACGAATATTGTGTTCTCTCGTTATTGCAACGTAAGATTTGTAAAAATTCTCTACTGTCGAAAACAAAATCCTTAGCGTCTAGCGACACTACGGAGTGTGCGATGTTTTATATGTATTAATACCATCAATGTATATATATATATAGATATATAGATATATATATATATATATTTGGACGATATATATGTCCAAATCGCTCCGCGTGTGTATAAAAGCGCCACGAAATCCCTTTTTCTTTTCTCCTGTCAGAATTCTCAGAGGACAGAGGATTGAAGACTTCGCCTTTGCGAATAAACATGCTGTCCCCTCTCGCGATTCGCTTGGATTTTTGTTAACCAGCTTCTTACTTTATTAGCATGTTTCTCCGCTTCGTTAATTCCATTTCGTAGCGAGATTTCTTGTCCTTTAGATTTTAGACGCACTTAACTCCTCAGCCACACCATATTTATTCTAAAGTATTTATTCTGAAGATCGTCATGTTGATCTCATGATCTAAAAAAGAAAAGAAAAGAGAAGAAAATGTTAAAGACAATCTCGCTGTATAAAATCTGATGACTTTCGTGTGTGCACAAAATGTCCACAAGATGTTCACAGTCTCGATACACTGGCACTGCACTTTTAGATTGTTGCAATTAGATCTTCTAAAAAAATGCGTCAACGCGATGTTTTAATATGTTGTTAAAGTAATACTGTAATTTTCGATATCTTACGAACTAAAATACGCTGTACACGTTGTGCGATGTCTATTTTCGATTGTACATATACGCGATGTCACATTGTTATAGCTGAATTCGAAGAGTTTCCATCATTATTCGATTTTTTTAGTTTCAAGCAATTTATCCTCGAAAACGTCACCTCCTCATATTTTTGCATTATATTAGTCTGTGCTATACATACATTTATATATAATAGTCAACTGTTCCTGCCTTCCCCCTGCCTAGAACGTGCGTAGAGATGTGAATTTCACTCATACGAATATACAAAGTTACATTAATCGAACGATCGTGATATGGCACATTGATGGTACGCTACTATATTTATGAAGGGCGGCTTCCCGAAGATCGGAAGGGGCACGAGATATCTTCCGAAGTAGCATGTCGACAAGTATCGAGAAAAAACGAGAGAGGATACGGTCTCGTCGAGACACCTTAACGTTGAATAATTTAAGCGGTGAAATATTCGCAGTTCAGTTGCGACGTCTCTCCGCAAAATCGAACAGTCTCGACCAGTTTTCGCACTGCCTTACGTTAAGCTGTGATAGCGAGATAAAAAAAAATAATCTGTGAATTTCTTTATTGCCATGATATT
>Ga0157363_1002147_pt1 | contig 17164 bp, 10 predicted proteins | sample AttsexASBM1_FD_111477 | JGI IMG/M metagenome (GOLD analysis project Ga0157363, IMG submission 111477) | Fungus gardens microbial communities from leaf cutter ant in Ribeirão Preto, State of São Paulo, Brazil - Atta sexdens ASBM1 | ecosystem: Host-associated > Fungi > Mycelium > Unclassified ... | reverse complement strand
CACACACACACACACACACACACACACACACACACACACACACACACACACACACACACACACACACACACACACACACACACACTAATTTCGTCAGTCTTGCTTAAATATTGTGAGTGATAGTTACTGGATTGCTTTCATTTTAGCTAGAAAATCTGTGTGATGTAATTCTAATAATTTACTAAAACTCAAGCGATTTAGCAGGAAAAGCATCGATTGTGTGCCGCAATTGTTAATTAAAATATTTTTACAGTATAATATTTGTATCATAGAACATTTATATAATTTTCTATACATTTTCTTATTTTTGTATTTTTCTTTATTTTGCAATGCATTACAATAAATCTATTTCTTTTAGTTTTATTACATTTAGATTTTTTTTTATTTGATATACGTATAAACGACCTAGAGAAAGAAAGCGAAAAAATAAAGAGCAATTCAAATGATGTTACTAGGGAACTTACTTATTTCGCGCATGCGCACTCCATTTTGATCAACATTAATATCATAGACAGAATTGCGCTACTGTATATACTATGACAGTATAATTATAGATCTCATTTTGTCTATGTGACAGATTTTGTAACCTTAATAATTGTAAACTTAACGCTTAATATTTCGATTCGTGGAGCAGAGCGATAGATTTTTCTGCTAGATTCTTTCATTTCATGCAAAAACGCGTTAAATAAGCCTAATTTCATTGATTTTTGAGGTGCAGTAGCTAAACTGAATGATTACCGTAGCGTGTTGCGCATGAAAAGGCAGTTTAAGAATCTGTGCTGTGGCTATTTCTCCCAAACTTGGAGCTCGGGCCTCGGGTGCTTGGGGCTATTCGGGGCAGTGTAGGCAATCGCTGGCAACCGAATTTAGTGTTTCATGTAAATCACATGTAATCGTCATTCATTAGTATGTCGCGTCAAGCGTAGCAGGTCTGAGTCTGAGCAGAGATAACTAGCGTACGTTAATCAACGATTAAACCGGAGTTGTTTCACGGAAGCTGTACAATTGCGTATCGTTCATCCCGCGCGCGATAATCGATATCGAGGGCGTATCAGTGATATGCGATCGTAAGGTTTGACTGAAGGGAAGTATTCAAGTTACCATCTACGCACATCTACGGCGCGTGGCTCCTGGCTTGTTCTTGTAAACATGGTGTTTGGACTCTTCGTGATAATTGTTTTTTTTCACAAGACCAATTAAGCTCCGCGCGACCGCGGATCTTGCAGGTAACGTGAGGGATCGCGCAGCCGCTTCCTGAGAAGACCGGCGTGTATCATGTGATTCTCACTGGAATATAACAAGTATGGACACATTTCCCTTTCACGGTGAGTTTGTTTCACATTCTGCCATTTGGATAGCTCATTGAGTTTCATGTTTTCGGAATATCAAATCGGTGGAATGGTCTCGGGTAGGGGGGAGAGGGGATATTGACTATGCTATTTGTTCTTTTTGTATTATCAAGTTTGTCGCGTGCTGTCATAAGATTTGTTTTTTATTTCTGCACTGGATTGTACTGAAATTTTTATCACTTTTGTCAAATATCAAATATATACTTGTTCACTTTAAGTTTCAAAAGTATATACTAGTTCAGTTATAAAAAACAGACCTTTGAACTGCTTACTTTTTATATATGAATTAAAGTTTACCGTTAGTTAAATAAATTGTTTTTAGCTTTTAGATTTTAGCTTCATCTACTTGTAACTTATATTTCGTTTATAAGATCAATTGTGCTACTATATGAATTATCACGAGTATTTGTACAAGATTGTACTTATTAGGTTATGGCTGTTTTTATAATTATACATGAGATTTATATTATGATATTTTCTTATAAAACAGGAAACCGTATGATTTAGTAACAAAAGTTTGGAGTATCTTGGTACTTTACTATGGAGCAATCAGACTCGCCTGTCTTGACAGTTCACGAGATTCAAACGGATAACGCACAAGTAGCTCAGATCACCGAACGAGATATAAAAGTCACTGCAGAAAGTGGTCAAGATTTTTCAAAAGTGTGCAAGCTACCGTCAGAATCTATATTAACAGTTGACAATATCGATATTCATACAGTTAAGTCAGAAGATTACATAGAGACAAGCTACAGTGAGATATCTAAAGAAATAGCTAAAGAAATTGATAACACCAATAATCAAGTGGAATCTGAATCAACGGAGCCAAACACGGAGATATATAAAGTACAAGAAGAGATTCAAGTCTATAATTTAAAAGATAAGGTAAATTTGAATCATGAATCACAACACTTGTCCAATGAGGAAGACCAAAGCCTAAATGTGATAACTGAATCTAAAATAATAAAAGAAGATGAAGGAGCATCGGAGGTAACAGAGGAAACAGAGGCAAAAGAGACAACAGAGACAAAGGAGGCAACGGATAGTCTAGAAAATGACTGTAGTATAATAGAGGACACGAATCAATCCGATTCCAGAGATAAACAGGATGCAGCGCCAGATGAATCTAGACTTAGTAAACATGGGGGCCAGAGTCATGATGTATGTGAGTCAGTTGAAGAAACAATCAAGGAAATGCATGATAACAACAGTAATCAGAATAACTCGGCAACTAATGAACTAACTAAGTTAGTGCAAGAAGAAACAGAAGTAGTTGTAGTAGTAGAGACGGTACCAGTTGCGACTGATGCAACAGCAGATAATTTTATCGTTACTTTAGAAGAGAAAGATGCTAATAAAGAATGCAATCAAGAAAATGTTACTTTGCAAAAAAAACAAATTGTGGAATCTGACCATGGGAACAATGAGATTGATCTAATTCATTATAGCCAAGAAAATGACGATACCATAATAGAAGTAACAGAAGTAATAGATGCTCCTCTTGACGAACAATTTAAACAAAGTAATATGGACTACATAGACAGTAATAAATGTGATACGAAATCTATAAAACTAATCGATGGGAAAATTGCAATAGACGAAAGTGTAAGTGATGAAAATGATGAAAATATTAAAATAAAAACAACTGATAGTAAAACTTTGATTAATTCTGGAAAAGAAGATAAAGAAGATATCACTATTATTATAGATGAGAAAATCATAATTACAGAGGTTGAGTCAACAATTGAGTCAACAGATCTACCACAAATTGAAAATACCCATAAAAATACTGTTCAGGAGATAACTGAGCATAAACAAGATGATACTTCTGTTGACAAAATATCAGCAGTGGATTCATCGACGAAGAAAAGGAGCTTTATCCAAGATATATTTGACGATTGGGGTGTTGAGAATACGGATGAAGATACGCAATCAAGTTCAAAAGTGCAAGACTCTGTTGAGATTGAATTAAAAAGCCTAATGGATGAGGCAAAGACGGACCAGACTGTTTCGAGTGAATCAGTAACTTTCCAAGAAAAAGTCTCTTCTGCAGATAAAGAATATGATGAGACACATAATATTGTAAGTACAATTGAGAAGAGTACAACAAAGCAACCGACTGAAGAAACAGAAAATCAAAAGAAAAACAAAGCTATTAATAAGGACGCATTGTCATTGAATAAAGATGAAACGAATTCTCCTGTGCCACCTGTGAACAAATCTTCACGAAGTATGGATACGCATCCGGTTAACACGTCGTCGCACGACACTACAGTTCCTAAAAGCCGCGCTCGGCATTTAACCAGTCAAATAGCGTCGCCAGCAGAAGTAACAGAGGTATTGAAGGAACGTTTTCGCGAAAAGCAGAAGAGCGTAGAAACATCCCGCGGACCAGACATATTCTTTGTGAAAAAATTAACGCAAAGGTTATCTAGTAAATTGGGAGGTAGCACAGTAAATCCAATACCAAAACTTATACCATTGCCACAGCAAACCGTTTCTTCAAATCCACCTCCCTCTTCTGTTGTTATGTCATCAGCATCAGAAAACTGTGATAAAAAGGAAATGGAAAATACAACAATGGAAGCTGGCAAGGATAGTAATTCTGATAACAAAGAATTATTGGCCATCTTAGAGGGTGACATTGATCCTGACTGGTCTATTTTGAAGCCACCAGTTCTCACAGAAGAAAGCAAAACAGCGTCAAATACTATGGAACACTCTGAACAAAGCAATCCACCAAAACTCGATCCGTTAATTGAACGAGAATTGGCGCTGAAACAACTCCTTGAATTGCCCATATCACCGTCCAAGAAGATTCCACCGCGGAAAAAGAAAACGTTTCGAGCAGCGTCTGGTAAAGCATCTAAGGACGCGACGACTGTCGCGAAAGGTTCGCTTGCTGTACAGCGAAAGGAGGCTAATATAGATTTAGCGAGTGAAAATACGCAACCAAATGCAAAATCTGTTGATATCGATCTGAATCCTTTACCTCATGAAAAGAATCAAGAGCAGATAAACATGCGAATAGAAGAGTCGAGATCAGGCAGAAAACGTAAACCTACCGAAAAAGCAAGGGAGCACGAACAAAATACGATAAAACGGCAGAAAGTATATAGAGGTAAAGTTTCGATAAATAAGAAACAAATGGAAGAAAAGTCCGTCTCTAATGATAGCTCGACGATTGAAAATCATGTTGCAACGAGCGATTCGACGAATATTGCTGTAAATAATGAGAAAATTGTCACGAAAGAAGTAGCAGGTAAACAGTCCGAGAATAAAATAGATTCGGTTTCTAATAAAATTGAAGATTCTTCTTCAAAACGGTCAAAACCTGGTCTTGCTAAAAAAGGACCGATAACTAAGAAGAAAATGGTAGTCAAGAAGTTGTTGCGCCAAAAAGTGCCAACTGATAAGAAATCTGTTCAGCTGAAAACTAAACTGACTCCGTCGCCGAAGAAGACATCTCCAAAAGCTGTCTCAAAATCGCTAAAGCGGACGCCCGAAGGTCCATCCGGTGACGTGAAACCTAAGAAGAAGAATATAAATGAGATAGATAGATTGTTGCAGGACGAAGGTGTTGTCAATTTACTGTACGACGTAGAGCAGCCGGATAGAAAACGCCTGGTTCCTATCACAAAGTCACGAGCGAAAGTAATGGATCTGCAGAAAGTGCAACGTGAACTTAAAATCAGAAAAAAATTGGTTCGCAATGCTGTGTTACGATTACGTACGTCAACGACCGCAGATGTCACGAAAGTGTCACCGAGGTCGAAGAGAACGACGATTCATGCGGCTGATGTTCAAGATAAAAAGGTAGAACAGATCTCATCACCAAAAACTTCTGCATCACCTACGGAATTTATTCTTCCCGCAAAGATTCGAAATGCGGCTGATGCGTCTATTATCGTCAGGAGACACTCGTCTAGTTCATTTTCGAGTGCATCTGGAAGTCCCAGAGTTAGTGTTGATGCACCTGAAAAATCTACAGAAGCTGTCAAGTCGGAAGATGGAACAATTCATTCATTGAGATCTGCTAAAAAGAGACGAGATTCACAAGATGAGAAAATTAATAATACGAAGAAGAAGAAGAAAATTGTACAAAAGTCCGATACCGATGTTACTGTTACCAATACCATTTCTACTGCAACTACTACAGTTGTCAGCAATACTATTGCTAATAATATGGAAGAAAAAGTTAATGTCGTACGTCCTGGTAAGAAATCGGAAATTAAGAAAATGGATAAGATCGGAAAGCAACAGGAAAACATTCCCGCAGTTGAAGACAATGTTTCGAGTAAAGTTACAACCCGATCGTCGAATGGTGCAGTACCAGGGAAGGTAACAGCGAAGAGCAAAAAACTTATGAGAAGCAAAGTAACTTTTGCCAGAGCAAATGAGCTTGATAATGCTGAGGATTCTTTGAAAAATGAAGATGAATTATCTGCTTGTCTTGCTGAAGCAGCTACTGCTCTTTCAGTTGTCAATGCCAGAAATGGTGCGACTACGCGAAAGAGCAAAGGTAAAGGTAAACACATCTATCTCAATAATATTTTTTTTTTTTGTAAAACTAAAAATATATTAATTTATTATTTTTCCATGTAAAAAAATGTTAAATTTAAAATGTTAATATTAAAAGTAATTTAAAAGCAATTTGATACGAACTATATGCTAAATATTATACAATATTTCAGTAAATACAAACACCATGAAAACATTGGATATAGATAGTAACAAAATGAAAACGGAAGTGCAAAGTCAATTCAGTAATAAGGAAATAAATGTGCGACGACATGGTAATCTCGTACAATTAATACTTACGCCATCTTCTTCGACAAAAATAAGAAATGCTCTTTCATTGCAAGTAAGTAGTTTTGCACTTAAGACAATCTCCAAACTCCATTATAAATTGCTAAACATAATCTCTTTAATGGTATTAAGGTAATGCAAGAATTCAAAGAGGCTTTGTCGATATTAAAAAGAGATGACGAATGTAGAGTAGTACTCTTAACATCTACAGGTACAAGTTTTTGTGAAGGTCTTGATCTTTCAACATTATTGCATTCAAATAAGGATGAACGACGATCTGTCGCTCAAGAGTTGGCACATGCTGTCAAGTATGTATTTAAACTTGTGTAAACATAATTTAATATAATACTTTATACAATTGATGTAATACTTTATATATAGTTTATTTTATTGAATTTTTTTCTTTTTAGGGATTTCATAAAAAGTTTAGCTACTTTCAATAAACCTATAGTGGCTGGCGTACAAGGTGCAGCAATTGGACTTGGAGTGACAATGTTGCCTCTTTTTGACCTTATAATCGCTAGTGATAAGGCAACGTTCTGTACGCCTTACGGGAAATTAGGACAAATTGCTGAAGGTGCTGCAGTCTTTACTCTGACACACATACTAGGCAGTGCAATTGTAAGTCGTAAGCAACTTTTTACAGTTTATGTTTTATAACATAACGTGAAAATAATAGAAAAACAACATCTATACATTTTAGACGAGTGAACTTCTTTTGGGTGGAAGAACTCTAACAGCAAGTGAAGCATTAAGAGTCGGTCTCGTTACTCGAGTTTTATGGCCTGATCGGTTTCAAGTCGAATTATTACCATCGTTAAGGGCTATGAGTGATCAATCATCACAGGTAAGTTACATATGTATAACAACAATGTTTCTTGATTTTAATTTTATTAATGCTTTTGCAATATATTTTACGAGATATATATTGTATTTTACGTACATAATATTGTTAAACTTTTAAGTTTTTTACATTCATTAAATTATAATAGTTTTATATATTTAATAACGGTAACAATAAGCCATATAAGCAGGTCCAGAATAAAGCAGTTCTTGTACATTTACTTGTGTCTTATTTTTGAAAACACATAAATGTTTTTCTGGACATGTACATCTATAATATGTTGAATATAGATCAGATCGTATGTAGCCGCAAAATTCCAAAGTCTCGCACATTCTTTTCTATATTAAAAAGTTCAGATTTAATAAATAACATGTTGTGTTGTGTAAATGAAAGAATATTAAATACTACTATCAGAATAAAATAAAATTATAAATATTGTCTATTCCTGCATGGTTCAAATATTTTTCTTTTCAGAGAATACAGGAGAGAATTAATGGTTTTATATATTATAAATTATACTACAAAAAGTGTGTATAAATTATGTAGATTTATGAACGTGGAAAATACTTGTAATTAACTCGTAAAATGCAGAAACGATTTTCTCTCTGTGCATTATATTACACATATAAAATGTATACCTTGACACATTTGAATATTTGAGCGACACCTTGCTCTTTGTATGTGTATTTTTGCAACTTCCAGTAATGTGTTTGCGGACATACGCAATTCATTGTCACATTGTATGGTATTATATAATTATTATTCGTATCACCTTCCCCATGTACTATCACTGCCTCTTGTTTATGCGCGCATGTCTCCAATTCCGTAAATTGCGTACAGAACTGTATCAGGAAACGTAACTGTCAGAAATATTTAAAAAAAGATATTTTTTTAGATATTTAATCTTCTCGATACCTTCAGAATGGATTTATTATTGAGGAACATGGTTGAGTTATCAAAAATTTTTGTCCATTGCCACGGACATTCGTTTCCATTGGGACAGTGGCAAAGCCTTTCCGTCAATTTAGGCATCCAAAATCGATCGTGAATTATATTGCATACCTCATAAGATTCACAGTTGTGTAAATCGCTTTCTCCTTCAACCTACTTTGATTCAAGAAATTTGTCATGCCGTTATTCATTTACAAGAACTATATTTATATAGTATATTTTCGTATACGAACTCCTTTCATATACTTGAACGTAATATTATTAGCTTTACTGCTAATTGTCGTGTATACACTGACACTTGCGCTTATCAGAGAAACGAACAAACAAGTTTTGATAAACATATTTACAATCGTGTGCATACTTGACTGCGCTAGATTCGATTGTCATAAGCAAGATATTAACGTAAAGGCAGCAATAATGTTAGTATATTCTTGATTCTATGTGTGCACCCACATGACTCGTAATTATGAAATATTTTAATAATTCATGGCATTGTCTTCGCTTCATTTGTAAAATACAGAAATATGAACATCAAATGATAAATCAAAGTATTGATAATAAAAACTATGTTTTCTGCAATATTGCACATATTTTAATAAATTTTAATAAATTAATAAACACAGAAACAAAGACAATAAAAGAAAATATTTGTATAGGATATTATAAAATGAGAGAATCGTTTTTGCATATATGTACAATTATAATTTTTTAAATCACTAATCATTTTTTTAAATAAAAAAACTGTTTTTTTTTAGTCCATGGAGGCAACAAAGGCTCTGCTACGTCACAGTCTACGGAAAAAATTAGATGCCGCACTTGAATCAGAAACATACTTATTAATTCAACATTGGTGTTCCATAGAATGCCAGACTGCTATAAAGGCTTACGTTGATGGAAAAATTGAATAAACGACAGTAAGCCATTCTTATACATGGTAAAATATTACAATTTATACATATTAGATGTGGGAAAAAGTTCGTGGGGTTTTTTCCGTTAGATGGCATTTAAAAACGCCACGAACTTTTTCCCATACCTAATATATATATATGTACACACACATTATAATTTATTATAATGAATTATTTATTGTGAAAATATTAATTTCAGTGTACTACTGTTTAATTGTGGTTTGCAATCCGTGTTAAAAGTCAGAAGTGACAGGTTCATGAATATTGATGGAGATAATAACACAAAAATCGACATATAAAATCGATGTCATATAAACAATTTTTGATGCGACATTCTACGTCAATGCACTGTATAAGATATAATTTAGATATAAGATATAAATATTGAGAATCACTCAAAAAGATGGACTATTTTATTATTAGATCATTTAGATATAAATTTATTATTCATAAATATATATGTATATATATTTACATATATATGTATATGTATGTGTGTGTGTGTATGTGATATATATGCATATATTCTTCTGCATTATATTATTGTTAGATTAAAATAAAGGTACATTCATTGTAAGAATCAAATTAAATTTCTGATATATATTGTTTTATCGAATTCATTGGCTTGTATGAATTTATGTGTTTTTGCGAAGACTTGTGCAACTGTTTAAAAAGAAGTTCGAAAATTGCACATAAACAAACTTCACAATTCAAACAACCAATGGATCTATTTTCTTCCTTGTAGAACAATATTCGTGAAATTTTCATTATTTTAAATTATGAGAAGTATTTATTATTCATTCAGAAGAAATGGCACTGAAAAGGCCATGTACTTATGAGTTTTCCAAAGGCTATACCGGTGTGGCAGAAGCGCTTGGAAACTGGGGCTTTTCTAATAGACCATGTAACGCCGGCCAAGAATTACAACGTTTAAAGTGTCTCTTTGCAAAAATGGATTCTTTGTGAGAAAAATGCATTTTATTCAATGACAAAGACTTAAATTGATAAATTGCTTAAGGAAAAATTTGACTAGGATCGTACAGAAATAAAAGAAATGCCTTGATTAATTTCAGACGCAGCAATAAACCGGTGATGTGTATTAAATATGATCGTAGATATGATCCTGAAGCAGGGTATGTTAAGCCTAGTCCCAATGAATGTAAACCAGTGTGGACATTTCCTACAAAGAGGCCTCTGATTACTTACTGTTCGACGGCTACAATTTTTAAAACTTCCAATCTGTTTGAGATCAGATCGAACATAAAGGATGCTTTTCCTGACCGCAGCTATGTTCACCAGGGTGTATGTATACACTCTTTTAATGAGTTTAATTATTTAAAGCGAACTAGCAGAATTTTTATTACAGATCGATATTATCATATAAATTTTGGATATATATTGTACCTTTTAGTAGATACTCCATATAATTATATAATTTACTTTTAGACATCTAAATGGTATCGTCGAGGTTCAAACTATTGTTATCAACCTAGCTGTTTAGCTCCACAATGTCCTGTATAATACTCTTGTGAAAGCTAATCTTTAAAATTGTTATGTAATTGTTTATAATCATACTTAATGGCAATAGTAACGTCAAATTGAATATTTATTTCTGATTTTTTTCTAATAATAAAATGTAATGTATTTGCGCAGTATATATATATATATATATATATATATATATATATATACATTAAATTCTGAAATATGTTAATAATTAAAAAAAAAAATACACGGTAGAGGAATCAAGGACACAAATGATGATGCAATTGAGTTAACAAAAATTATATCTGAGAGCAATGAGGTCGTTTAATTTATTTTTTTTTGTTACTTTACTTTAACAAACACAGTGTTTCGAGCTTTTGCGCGTTGCGTGAGAACAATTACATTATCGAATGATGAGGCAAGTGATTTAACTGACCGTCACTGCAATATTTTCACTCTTTGAGCTGATATATATTGAATGGAGTATCTCTAGATACTAGCTAGCGTTACAACAATGTACACTAATTCGAATTCCTTAAATAGAAATCGATCTACACAAGTAGCATTTTGTAAGATCCTACATAAGGAGCTCTGTGCTGACTTTGCAATGACTCTGCATAAAAGCTTTCCCTCGGGATTCTTATGTACAAGAAAAAATATACAAAAAACTGAATTGATATGAGTCATGGTACAATATAAATATGAAAACTGTCCGAAAATGACGTACGATTTACGCGAGTCAATAATATATGTTATACGAGTTATTAAAAATATATACTTATGATATCTTAAGCAAGTAATATACACATCGTAATGTATAAATTAAGACTAGATAGAATATCGGAGACCTTATCTACTTCTACAGCCAATATAATAATCGAGTGTGTGACTGAAGTATAACTTATAAACTAATTACGCAATAACATGCGGCACAATAACGGCTGAAAGCGTACTGGCAAGAAGAAGAGAGCACATGGTATTTTGTTGACATTTCATTTTTTTCACATATTTTGCCTTAAGTCGGGCATAACACTGAAATCGGAAAGCAATTTTGTAAGTACTTTTCAAAAATGCTTCATGATTTATAATGTTCGAGTTGAAAAATTGTTAATGTTTGCAATAGGATTTAGTAAAATTGAATTGAAAATCTAATTACCTTTGAGTATATAATCTGTTAGTAAAGTGGGTACTGTCGGGCTATCCTCACTAATGGCCTTTAATACTGCAAATGAACATACATTGATATGTGTAGTTAGATACAAAATTATAATTAAATACTTACTTTTGATAAGTACTTGCAAGGCTTGATTGTCTGGCGGACCACTGTCTGTATGATATGGAATAACGGTCGTCAGGTACTGTAATAAAAATGAAAATTTCCATTTTCTCTAAATTGTACAACTAAATTACTGAAAACTTTTTAAATTAAAGATTTAATTTTCTATAAAAGAGTATTCGTAATTTAACGGTTAATAGATGAATGCGTAAAATGTTTATTATGTAAGTGCAATTCTATACAGTGGTATACCTTCGGCTCCTGCAAAGACCTATGTTGTGGTAACGGACTAGTACCATTCTGCATTTGATTTCTTTTCTTTGTAACATGATGTTGCCTACGTCGATTTTGCACAGCTAACAGTAAAGAGATAAACTGGTTTTTGAGTTCCTTTTCATATTCTAATTCGTCTCGAAGCGCGAGCTCGGCGATCAGTGTTTCGCTTAAAGCCGCAACTAAGGATTCCATTTCTCCAAGAAGTTCAGTCAGTTGGCTGGAGGAAAGTTGCTTTAATTCTAAAAATACATTCAATGCTTTATAATGTTTTTATTTTAGAAATTAATTGATTTTCTATTCTATATCATTATATTTAATATAAATACTTTTATGTCATATAATTATTTCAAAACATACTTTTTTCATGAAGTGGTGATCCAAGTACTTCTCTACTTCTTTCCAAAGCTTCATCACTGTCCAATAAAGAACCCTCTGAATCCGGTGATCTTTCCATTGACGGACTTTCCTACGGTGGCAAAATCATTAATCACTTTAGTCATTATTACATCGGCAAGAATATTTGATTGTGTCAAGGTTACCTGCATTATGTCATCTATCTCGCGAAGAACTTCCTCTGCAGTCTTCAGCGGCTCTTCCGGACTGTGAGTATCGGTACTGCTGGATAAGATTAAAGCATGCATGTCCAAATCTGTGGCAACTGCCTCGTCTTCGCTACTTAAATCTTCCAGTTCGGGTCTACAGAGAACAAAAAACGAAAATATTGAAACGAAAGTACGAATTTACGAACATTAGAGCTGATGTGAGGAAGCAAGAAGCGAAATCAGAAAATTTATTTTTAAAAATGTGTAATCGCTACAAAGTAAACTTTTCACGAATAATTATACTTGTGACAAATAATCAAATGTGCAAAAAACAAATGTATCTACCTTTCCATCGAAGTAGGTGCTTCGTTCAAATTCAAAGCGGGCATATGCATTTTCCGCGCGTAAGATTTACTCCAGTCGATGGGTAATATATTCCCGAAAGTTCCGGTGATCGTCCACCACATCCTGTAAAAATACAATATTGAACATATATTGTTATTAACACGCAAGGAATCTTTTGGCGTTTCCTAAAGGCAATTGCTTGCTTGATTTTAGCAATCGCTTATATTAAAGGCTTATATCACTTAATATACGTAAATAGATGTGGAATCTTCACAGATGACTCATATCCTTTAATTCACAGTATTCTCTAGTCGAGGAAATTAATGTACTTTAAATGTACTTATGTGTCATCGACTTTTATCGCTCAACTGCTGAATGTTTCATTTAGAATTATTACCATCTTCCTCTGTTTTATTTTAATTTTTATTTGAAAAATTCTGAAGCATATAATTGATTTTTTGTAACAAGTCTATAAAATTTTCTTGAATGTATAAAATGGAATTATTTTATAGCTTAACTTCAAAATTACATAAATAATCGAAAATACATAATGGTATTAATTATTTTATTAATACCAAGAGATAATGAGATATTTCAAAATACTTTTTTAAATCTTTATTTTATTTTATTTTTCCTCCTTTCACAATTTTTTTATTCTAGATAAATATTTTTTGCCAAGCGCTTTTGTGTAAATAGAGCGGACTAAATTGAGTCGAAAAATCTTCTATCATTTTGCAATTTTCGTTAATAGTTAACAAGATATTAATTATTTAAAAAATTGCTAAATATTAGTTTTCAATAATTTTTTATTCAAATCAACTTTACAGAAAAATAGCAAGAAAAAAATTGCTTATTTTCTTCTTATGAAATTCTAAAAATTTCTTCAGAATCTTTAAATATCGCACTTTCTCATGTTAGTAAAAATAGTTGCCAATAAGAAAATTGCCAATAGTACTAAAAAATTAATAAAAAATTCTTAAAGCTCTATGAGAAGAAAATAAACAATTTTTATCTCTTGCTTTTTTTTTTAAAATTAATAGTATTTGAGTAAAAAATTATTGAAGATCAATATTCGATTTCGCAATTTTTAACTAATATCATTAACTATTGCGAAAATTACAAAATGATAGAGGATTTTTCGACTCAGTTTAGTCTCTCCTATTTAGACAAAAGCGCTTAGCAAAAAATTGCGGGATCTCCTGTATATAAACTGTATTTTCTAATTTCTCTTTTTTTCTCTTTTTACATATATACAATGGATAAAGAATATTTGCTCATAGAGATGTCATAACAATTTCCGGTCCATCTAAAGGTTAATGAGGACGTATGATAGAAATGTCGTGTAATTTTAACATGAAGAACATGATTTACGAGATATTACAAGAGCATGACGTGTAATGCGCGATCAATAAATGCAGATGTTCCAATGATATAATGCCATGATGTTATCTATTATATATTGAGTCGTGCTAATGTATATTGTTCTACAATATAGAAACACGCATTTATAACGTTCTATGTATAGTTGTCGTCAGAGACAGGTTTCTCATTCAGGAGGAGTCTTCGTTTTTTTAATATCGCGCCTGTTTATTATTAATATAATACCCGTGTGTGAGCACGGATTCCCATTAGGATACATTTGGAACACTCTCTATGATGATGAGAGCGATAGACTTTCTAGGACGCCGCGTGAATCATTGCAGGCTGTGGGCGTTTCCTGCGTTACGCATTGTTCGTGTACGCACTGCATAGATAAGACATTTAATCAAGTGCAAACAAAACGTAAGTCAACGACGTTATGTTGTTTTCTAAAGGAAGTAATTTTTCATGCGAAGAACGACCAGAACGAAGAATCCTCGCAGCGCGAATTTGAGAACAATGTGTCTCGTGGGAGCCGAGCAGCAAAAACAACATTCAGAGACTTGTAATATCCTGAGGAACTGAAATATCAATTGATCATTAACTTCCTTTACTGCTTCTCCTTCAAATGTCCTCTCGCAGTTGATAGGCGACAGAAACCATGTATTTTAAAAGTCGTCTAAAACTCTATCTCTTTCTTAAAATATCTCTCAATTCCGCTAAATATTCGCGTTTTTCGAATCTTCCTTGTACTTTCTCCAAATGTTAAATAGACAGTCGACAGAAAGATTACAATTTCTTATTTTTCTATTAACCAATATTTCTCAGAAAGTTCAAATCAGTTTTTACTTACATATGAATTCTTTAGACTCAAATGTAAAATATATAAATTAAAAACTTCTAATTTTTGTTTAAAAAAATGATATAAAGAAAAATTTAAACAAGTCATTAAAAACTGTATTTATATTGGGAATATTAGATATTTCGATATTTATTTTGTTCAAAATTCGCATGTGTCTGTATATATGTACTTATTATGTGTAGAAAAAGAAAAAAAAACGGTACTAACGGATATCAAAGAATCAACGCATTGATCGACCATTTGATGCCGTAGGTTAATAAATCGAGGTCAACCCAGTCCACTTGAGTCCCTGATTAATGTAAAGTGGCTTTATCTCCAGTGTACACGTTGTTCATATCGAAAAGACCAGACATTTTTATACCGCACGATACGTACGAAATCAAGCTAATTTTTAATCTTTGAACGTTCGCAAAAATCACAGTGAATAAGAAATAAGGATAAAAGGAAACTGAGTGATGTAAAATTAGCTTAATCTCGAAAAATGGAGATTTCGCAATTTTGCACAAATAGCTCTTATCAGTTCTTCTAAATTCGCTTGCTTCTTACAAAATTCTTACAAAAATGAGAGAGAGAGAGAGAGAGAGAGAGAATATTTAAAAAATTATAGATTTTTTTTTAAATTAAAATCAGATAAATTTTCACACACACACACACACACACACACACACACACACACACACACAAAGCCTTCGCGTATAAATTTATCCCCGTAACACCCCGTAAATGTGATCGCTGCTATCTGAGGCGCGTGCGCGCCGATATTGACGTTCGCCCTCTGTTTGGAGGGTGGTGTAGCTCGATACGAACGAAGGAGCAAAACAGAGATTAAATTTTCATGTCATGCATTTTCGTCAATATCAAAACACTTATGAAACGTAGTGATCAGTTAAGGAAGTAACTCCAAACTTCTGTCTATCGAATCAGAAATCTGACGCAAGTCAATTAATGAAAGAAAAAAAAGAAAAAATACATTTTATATATATTTTTATATTATATACATATATAGTAATTATTTCCGGAAAGAATATATTTATTTCTATATAAGATTTTACATAAAAAGCCAAACTGACCAACTCGACTTTTTACATATTTTATAATATTTTAATAAAATTAATTATAAAATAATTGGAGGAAATATATATATATTGTATATATAATTATATATACATATACATATATATATATATAATATATTATATAACTTATGCTTTGTCAATTTTCTCTATTTCTTATTTCAAAAAAACCTATCCAATTTGATTCTGAGCTTATATCGGTCGCACACGATGATGACTCGTGTCCACGCAAATCATTAAGGAGATCTGTTAATCTTCGTTCGACACGCGTTTCCGGTGCGGTCAATACTTGAACGCCGCGTTCAGCCTCGCGCTAGAAAGTGCGACTGGAAAATTACGAGGAAACTACATTTAAACGCGTTGGATTGCAACGAACAGCGTAATATACGATGGAGAATGTAAGCGCTTCACGAACGTGTGCCCTCACATCGCTACCGCGGCTTTGTCGCAATCACAATCAGGTCGATGACCTTATTAGTCACCGGAATGGAGAGAACGTGCCATTTGAATAATGCCACCCTCGCCAAACGCCCTTTCATAACGTGATAAATCGGAGTCGATCAATGACACTTGGGATCGTTTGTTCGAAACAAATCATGAATCTCGAAAGATAGAGTTTCTTGAGAGAAGAGAGAAGAAAAAGACCTGCCCATTGTGTTTATTTAGAGTGATTCCTCTTTCATTTATTGCAATCTGCTTTAAGTTTTATTGAACCATGGGCGTAGCCAGGCTATGCCTTCTCCTCTAAATCTTAAAGGAGAACAAAAATAATTACAGAAGAATTACAAATTTATTTAAATTTTTATTAATTTAGATTATGCTTAATGAGTATCAGCAAGAAATTAATTTTAGAAAAACAGAAAGAGATTGGAGATGAAAGTTATAGAAAGATTTTCTGAGAATTCAAGACGGTTAGTAAATTTTTATTGTAAATTTAATTTTTCTAGTTTGAAGAAACAGTTTATAATTTTAAGAGAAAAATAAAATAAATTATAGTAAATATGCGATTTTATAATTTATTTGTCAATTAATTAGAAAAAATCTCAATTTCAATTTGCCCTTCTAAACAAAATCCTGATTACGCT
>Ga0157363_1002144_pt1 | contig 17177 bp, 10 predicted proteins | sample AttsexASBM1_FD_111477 | JGI IMG/M metagenome (GOLD analysis project Ga0157363, IMG submission 111477) | Fungus gardens microbial communities from leaf cutter ant in Ribeirão Preto, State of São Paulo, Brazil - Atta sexdens ASBM1 | ecosystem: Host-associated > Fungi > Mycelium > Unclassified ... | reverse complement strand
CTTCTTTCTTTCCCTATCTCTTTGCTCGTGTTAACTTCTTTAATAAAATCCTACCAATCTAAGTAATAATAATAGTTAATTTAAATATATATGCATGTATACGTCATATATATTTATAATGTAATGTATTATGCGTATATTATGTGTCTGTACTATGCTCGATTAGCGAATATAGAGATATGAATAGGATTTATATGGAATATAATGATGCGTAATGTTAGGTTGGGCAATAATTTATCAATAATAATGACAATAATAATCATAATAATAAAAATAATATTAGAGTAATAATAAAAATAATAGTACTAAAATAATAAATAATGTTCAATTAATAGTAATTAGATTGTAATAGTAAAATCGCATCGCGGAGTTTAGTAGTTGGCGACTAGAGTTGTGTCGCGATGCTTGTGCAAAGACAATTAAGGTCGGCAATTATAAATAATACTTAATAAATTCGATAAACCGCAATAACGAACAGAGACGAAGATATATAATTCCATAAAGAGACAATAGTAAATGGCAAGATGTCGTAATGACTCATAATAAATGACGAACGCGCGCGTTTGGCAACAGATTCGATAGCGGGGATAATATAATTGTCGTATGCCAATAGTAATCAATGATAATAATAATGTGACTGACATCACGACGACGAGTATGAAAATGTAGGAAAAGCCTTATTAAATCCCCTTTCTAATATAATAATAGCAATAATAATATAATAATAATAGTAATAATAATAATATAATAATATGATAATAGTAATAATAGTGATAATAATAGCAATTATCCCTGTGCTCCGCGCACGTGTCCTTCCTCGAGTGTACGTGTGTGTCATGCGCGTGTCTCCGTGTCGTACGTATATTTATGTATATACGTGCGTGTATACGTGTTACCTTACTGACTAATAGTATTAATTATTACATACGCTGAGTGTTTAACTTGTTTTACACGCGATGCAAAGTAGCAAAGGTTATCGAGAGGCCATGACTAGACATTCAATCGTATAAGTTTTCTTGTCATACGACTTACAATAGTAATAACAAGATGGCGGGCGGCACCGGAAAAATGGCCGACGAATAAAACACACTCGACTTAATTAATATATTCATACACGTAATATACATATAAGTTTTGTCCTCCCATCTTCTCATCTCTCTCCCTCTCTTTCTTTCTCGTCCTCTTTATTTAATGCGCTATTCTTACTTTCAGTATTTAACTCCTTCGTCGTTTTAAGGAGATACTCGGCGCTCCTTCTCCCTTCTTCTTTCGCTCAATGATAAAAATTAAAAGAGAGTAAACGATTCACGATTACATGACAGACATTCTGGAATACTGGAGGCTTCTTATCTATACACCACATAGCAAAATTCTTACTCTCTCTATCTCGCCCATGCATATACACCTTTCTTTCTTATTTTCGTTCGCTAGAGTTAAACCTTAAAAACACGCGAAAGCTAAGTCTAGAAAAACGTACCTTAAATTACAACACATATCGTACCACGTGCTGTGCCCAATCAACGGCTATCAACTGATCGATTATAGTTCGATCATTTTTACTCCTCCCGTCTCTTTTTCTTTCCTTTCCCCGCAAAAAAGTGCGGCGGTTCGTTGGGGAAAACAAACCAGTTCGGACCCTGCATTCCTTCTGATAAGCTCCTCTTAATGGAATGTATGTTAGTTAATCGCACAACAAGTGGTCCACGCGAGATCTGCGTTACAACGTCCTTACAATTATGATACTTTACAATTACACTTCTTTGTCAAGAAAGCGTTAAAGTATATCGAAATTCACAAGTGTTTATTTTTTTCCCTGATCGAAATGAGGGCTGAAAATTGATTATGCGTCTCACACTCGTGTACCATTTTAAGGAATATGCAACTCTGGAAATATCACCAAGCGTGACAAATTAAGACACGTGCTTATGAAAGATTTTATTTAAGGCTGAGCCTATTATTTGACATAAGTAATTTGTCTGTAGTAATCTGAATTAGAGGATAACACTTCAATTCTAAATCCTCTTATGTTACAAAACGGATAAAATTATATCGTTGTAAATAAGCACATACTACAATACAATGAAGAACAAAGAGTTTATTATTCATTGAAGATTTGAAATATGAATATTATATTGTATATCAAACTCAGAGTAAATCGAAGATTTTAATGGCCTATCGGAAGATAGCTCAGCAACGATTTTTCAAGGAGGAAAAAGACGTGAAAAGTTATTTTCTAATGGAAACACGAAATGTTGGTCGCATCGTTTTGCCTTTACGCTTCAACATACGGACGATTAAAAACTTTTTCCAAGGTAAGTAAGCAGCAAGGGCGGTTCAACGATTAACGATAACTGGCCATTCAACATCGAGTAACGTCTTAAGATCTACTTAAATTCCAAAGGAGAACGACGCGACCGGCCTGATAATTTGTTCGTCGGTCAGGCTATAATAATAAAGAATCTTTCGCCATCTTTGTACTTCAAACGTATGCATCAATTTTCTTTCTTTTTTCTCTTCATAACCTTTTTTTTTCTCTTCATACCCGTAACTCGCATTACGGCATAATTCACGTCATTTCCCGCGCTTGCATATTTCGCTACTCCGTCATTTCCAGATCGCCATTTCGATCATCACGATTGCAAAATCAAGATTTAAATAGATTTTATAAGAACGGTCAGCGACAGACGAGTTCCCTTTAATGATTTTCTTTTATCAGGAAATGTTGAAATGGATTTTCCAAAATAACTTTACCATTATCTTTATCTTCGAACTGTGCTTTCCAGAGTTACATAGCTCAGAACGAGATTACATCGAGAGATTCAAACACTGAATATATGACCGAGTCTCTCGAGCTGAATTTACTGGTAGTATTAATGACCTCATGAATTTTCTTTTGAATTTCTTCATCTTCAAAGAAATTCTAAATTTCGTCATTAATACACATGCGCTCGTTCTCGATTCGTGGACTCTCTTGTAATTCGTACCGTCGTCGATTGGCGCACGTCGCGCGCGGATACGTATACACCACGTTTAATCATGCTAGTGATATATGCGTACAATAATAATTAATTCGCGTATATCGCTTACGGACTAGGAAATTCGTGTCGCGCGTGTCGCCCAAAGCTTACGGTCGCATTTCGATCAGCTCCGGTCAGCGATCCGACGACTTCGTTAAATTATAATAACCTAGTCGTGCAGAGGATGAAAGTACGATCGACCGGAGCCGATTCGATGCCACCGAGCCGACATTGCGATGCGCCGATCCTCCACGGATTTCGTTTACAGCATTTAATATGCATTGTGTGGTGTCAGAGAGACTGCAGCTCGGCAGCAAGTACAATATATAACTAGGCATGCAACAATACTTGGAGTGGTATTTTTCTCGAGTTAAAAATAGCGTCAATCATTCAATCTCCTCTCGTACCCTTTCTCCCCAAAAGTATCTGTCTCACTCTCTCATCATCTCACTTTCACAGTTGCTCTTTTTTGTTTACTCATTAAGTAACATTACTTGGGCCCGGGAAGAATGTAATTTTTCTTCTTTTTTTTTTCTCTCTCTCGCTCTTTTCCTTTCTCGCGAAAGTTACACAGAGTCGCCGCGCGCCGCTGTCTTTGCTTTTGTGTCTCAAAATGTGTGGCGTCGTGTGGATAATTAAAAAAAAGTTCCCCCCCCCTTCTTTCGAAATGCATGAATACCTTTTTGTCATTAAGCTCTCGATCTCGTCTCTTCTCCTCTTCTCCCACGCAAGGAAAAGTTTTCTCTGATCCTCGACCGAGATCGAATTACTCGTAACACAGACGCATCTGTGACTTCACCGCACAAATTGCAGCAAGTCAAATGATTTATGATAAGTCATCCCTCTTCATGTTTTCAAGGGACAGGCGTTCTGCATGCGTTTTGTCGGCGGCGCTCGGCGCGGTCGATACACAATTAACGCGCGTTGCGAACGTACAAAAATATATATGTAATATCTATATAATCCGCTATAGGTTTCTAAAAACTCGTCTCTCTTTTTTTTTCTCGTTATTATTAATTCACTGGCGATCACGACGTCGCGAGTGCCGCCGAGGGGCCATGCATTCGCTCATAGGAATTTCCCCGTTCAGTCGCGAGATCTCGTTTCATTTCGTTTCTCTATTTTTCTGAACGTTCGTCACGAGAGATCATCGCGCGGAAAGAAAACTGTCAGGAAAAGCGAGGATATTCGGTATTGGAAACTAAGATCGAGAACTGACCAAGTTCTTCATCTCACATTACATTTTCGCACTTAAGATATCAGAAGAAATAACATGTGTTAGAAACAAGTTAAGTAAAATTCAACAACTCGAGAGAATATGCAATTGACTTGGTCATTCCTCGACTGAACCGTATCGATTGACAAGATGTTTGCTTATCAGCAATGTCTTCTTCAGGATTCATTTATCATTCGAAATATCATTTTTGTTCATCATTTTTGGCATTTGGAAAATACTATATTTCTCAAACGATTTTGGAATTTGACGAAAAAAATTGCTAGTAAAGGAAAAAATAATAAACATCTACTTTCCCGGGAAAAAATGTTATGTATATATATATATATATAAACATATTTTATATATAGTTATATATAATTGTATATAAAATATGTTATATCACAAATATTTTTATATAATTATATATAATTATTATATGTGAAACATTTTTCCCGGGTTCTTATAGACCAAATCAAAGGAATGACAGATACTGAAAAGGAATGACAGAAACTCGCTGTAGAATAATATAATTAATAATAATTTTTAACAATAAAAATCAAGAAATGGCACATAAGATAATACAAATAGTTAATTTGAATAAAGGATAAAATTTCGGTTTTATTTTTGACAGTATTTCTTCCTTCGCATAATAGATTTTAAATTACTATGAGAAATCCCAGCAGTTACACGTAACGAGGACATGTGTGTTGGTGGACAACAAACAACTAGCTACACTAAGAGATCTATAGAGACTATACTGCATCATCTATAATCAAACAGGAACATAAAGCTACATAACGCACACGTTATAGTGGAATGTACTGATCACCATCGACGAGGAAACTTCGTTGGGAGTAGGTTTTCTCGTCGATCATACTTGTGTTAAAACGCATATGATATGCCTACAAGGATCGTAAATGAAAACTCGATTACTCGGATAAGAAAATATTGACGGACCAGTTCGAAAAATAATTAATTAATGGAATAACGAATTAATAGAATAATAGTCAAATTTACATTATTTAAATTATATATCTATGCTTTAAAAATACTTTTTTATCATTTATGTAATGAATAATAAAGAATGAATTTGAAATAGTAACCATCGCATTGCGATACTAGGCGAAGAATATTTAATCTATGTGTAACAAGAATAAAATAAAATTACAATAAAATTGTAAATTTTATATGAGTAATTAAACTTTCATTTGACAGTGGACTTTTCTTAAGAGTTACATTTCCATTCGATGCTTCAAAATGGACTTTCCTCAAAAGGGGAATATTGATTTTCCGAACCGGGCCGCCGCCGTTGTCAGGGAATAGCAGGCAAGAGACGTAGAAAATAAAAATAAGACCAATGCTTATCTATAATGTGAACTGAAAATATTATTAAAAAGCATTTTACAACAAAAAATAACTAAAAAACAAACAAAAATACGATTTACAATTAAATTAAGAACAATCGAGTTGTATCATCTAAAAATAATAATACAATAATATTATAATAATATTAATAATAATAACATAACAAACCAGTACAAAAAAAGAGGAAGAAGAGTGGCTGACAGCGAGAAGAAAAGTGACAGTGTCGAAACGGTAATTCGTTCTCATCTCTCGCGCGCATCGCGGAGCGCGTCTCATTCTCGGTGATAACGCGAGTAATGCGAGCGCGCACACGCATATATAAAACACACGCAGGCACAGTAGTAACATATACACACATACACACACGCATGTACGTACATCTCGCGGATTCTTACTTTGGGAGTAATGCGTAGGAATGGAATTTAATCTCTTGTCTTGTGTGCGCGCGCCTCACGGCCGATTACTGACAATGAGAGCGGCGAAGTGGTAGTGATGGCTAGCTGGCAAGGTGGCGCATCGTCTCTTCTCAGTTTTCGCGTTAAACGCGTTAATACAATATAATAACGATATAATAACTGATTAATAAGGCTAATAATGTAATAATAATAATAATAATAATAATAATAATAATAATAATAATAATAATAGTAACTAAATAATCGATAATAACTAATTAATAATAGCAATAATGATAATGACAGTAATGTTAATTAGGGATCAACGCATGTTTATGCGATATAAATACTAATGGACAGATACCTTGTGATGCCGTCTCGATGGTGCAAGTTTCCTCTGTGCACCCCTCCCCTCCCTAAATTAATATCCCCCTTCCTAGAGAAAAAGATTTCGAATTACAGATATTCCATTCGCGTCGTTCTCTTGGCATTCCGTCTTTGTCAAGTTATTTAAAAAATAAACGCGGAGGCGTGATCGATTAATGTTGAAACAGCTTGACGGTTTGCCCGAGCCAACGAGAATGGCGCTTAATCAAGAAACTAAACAGAAACATCGAAACAAAATCGCGAAATGTATAATAAAAATGTGATTGATCTAAATAATTCTCGGTGATCTCTGCATTCGTTTTCTCTGCGGACATCCTGTTAATTTTTAATATCCTTGTTCATCCTTAAAGTTTCGTCTTCATGACGAGGGAAAATGTCCAGAATTTGCGGTCAAAAATAATATCGAATCCTTCGTTCGAGATGGCAAACGAACATATAATGACAGGTGCTGTTCCGCGATATGATTCTGAACGTTTACGCGACTCGAAGGAAGATCGAAAATGCTCACGGAATGTCTACGGAATTATTTCGGACGAACAAGGATAAAATTCAACGACGATCACCTGGTTCGGTAGTCTTTAATTGCGTAAAAAATTAAAGGTTTCACGATTCAACATCTATTTTAGTACCTGTATCTGTCGAATATCACATACTTGTTCGTCGCAGATGCAAAACGTTTGCCGTACATCATAATTTGCGTGTCTCTAAATATTCATTAACATATTATACAAACGTCAGTTATGAGATTCATAACGTTATACAAACGTCACTGAAACTTATATATTTTTTTGATCACATGTATTTCTCTTTTTTAGTAAAGTCGTTTATACTTGTAAACAGTGACTACAGCAGGTACAAAACGCTTAAATCACAATTCCTATTTCTCGAATTATAAATTTACGGTAGATTGATCGAAGGATTAAGTCTTTGGATCGAAGTCCTTAATCGAATGAATCTTCAGTTCGACTTCATAAATATCAGCTTTTTGCCGACTTGATCAGATCGACTACCAAATCAAGCGATCACGAGATAGCAATAATTGCGGATTATCCCAGGATCTTCGATTGCAATCGATGACGAAACTATTTGAAGACGTTAAATATTAGTTATTATTAGAAATGTTAAATATTAGTTCTCGCTCGAATCCTAATCGAATTACAGAGTCAATTATTGAGAGATCGTTATTTCTATCCACATTTTAATTCATTATTCTATTTAAAAATCTGTCATTGATTTGAAACAATCCGATACTCGATCGAGTAATCGAAAATTATTTTTTTTTTAAATTCAATAATTATCTATGTGTAAAATATGTGTAATATTCTCAAAGTAGCGAAATAACTTTTTTTTTAAATAAACGATTGAATGCAAAAATCCGAAAATTTTAGAGCAATCTAAGAATTTTCCAAAATTTTCAGAATTAATAAATTAATGTTTGCATCAATGAAGTAATCTCTGATGATCTCCAAAGATCCTGACATAATCCGCGAATTCTCATTGTAATTAGAATCGTTAGGTCATGCCAGCTAGCCTTTTTCTCTTCATAATATAGGGGCGTTGGATGACGTCTTGTATCGACAATCGAAAGTTGCAACACGTTAATAATAATAGAATAATAATAATACAATAATATTAATAAAAAATATAATAGCAAACATGCACGGAGTCGCGCGGCGGAGGACTTGTGAGGACTTCCGCGATTGGCGATCCATCCAACAAAATATATTAATACTATAAGTTTTCTTTTCAAATGAAACAGACGCCGGCGCAAACCTAAAACGGCTGCGCGGCAGTCAGGTGGGAATCGGAGGGTGGTGGTGGTGGTGGTTCTCATCATTGGTAGTTCGGATAGATGGTGGTTTCGTGAGAATTCAAAAACATAAGCGATAGCAACAACGCATTCTTTTTTTAAGCGCAGCGACACAAATGAAAAAGAGAGAAAAACAAAAGTTGCATCAGGCTGTAACGTAATTATCGAGAGAATGAGATACAGAGCAAAAAGGAAAAGTCTTACACTGATTGTTAAACCGGCTAATAGCTACTATATGCGCTACAATACTAACTACGCTAATAAGAAAGAAAAAGGAAGAGGATTTTGCCGTAAAATGGGAAGTTAGAAACGACAATGACAATTCGTCTTCTGCTTTCATATCGTTAATAAAGATAGCGGTTACGTTAAACGATTGCATTATTTTGTTATGAAAGTCGAAAATGAGAAAGTCGATAATTTAACTATGGTATACGCAATCGGTTTTTTTTTTACGCTTGAATCAAACGCCAAGCATCCTATTTCTTTTCTTGAGATTCATTTCCTGTAATACTACACCATTCAGGTCTCTATAAATTTTCTGCGTATCTCCTTGAGTTGAACAATTTTTATTTCTATTAGAGTTATTTGCGTTATCTATAAGTGAATTCAGGATCTCATATTTAAGCGTTTAACGTTACTTGATACGATTTTCCGCGAATACTCCGAAACGTATCGTGACATACACGTATATATTTAAACGTAATGAATAATGATATCATCGATAAGCACTCAGCATATACTCGCCAACAAAAGTTATTAAATTTATCATGTAAACCGAATGAGAAAAGTAATTATTGACCAAAAAGTTAATGTAGGTCGATGCGATTTCGCGACAGAATGATGGAGACGAATGTACTGGGGTGGAAGGTGCGAAAATTATTTAAGTAAAACTGATCAATAATAATAAGTTGAAAAGACAAAAAAAAATAAATGCGTGCGATGACCGTTCAATGACGTTCAAAAAAACGCTGTCATAGTTACGAAATGCACCTCAGAATGAATTTCCGTAGGAATTGTCGATAACCATTACAAAACGAAGAGACATATGAGATGGAAATCGAAAAGCAAATTCATGGGGAATACAATCTATTGATCCGCAACATATAAGATGTCCTGTCGTCCGGTTACTTAGAATCCGCTTCTATTCTCGCATCTCATGGATAATTAATTGGGTCAAGTTGATCTCGGATGATCAACACAGTCCCAAACGCCCATACACGATTCAACAATCTTCGGCGAGTCTGCTACCCAAATATGTCGATATATTATATTATATATATTATTGTATTGAAATATAATGATGAAATTATTAATGTCTCCAACAATTTCTCAAACTATCTCTGCAAACATATTATATATTGATAACACATGGATCAATCTGATGTCTTACGCAGCAAGATCAAACAATTGACCAGAAATAACGTACGAACAATTTGGGAAACAAAATCGTTTAAAACCGCGGATAAGATGTGCTGATGATGTATGAGCTAATTCGAAGCTTACCGAAGTAATAAGAATATGCAATAACTACTCGCGGCAATCAGTCTCATGTCCCATGGGACAAAACCAAACCTGTTGAAAGCGGTTTGCAAAAAATCGTTGGATTTCGCGTAGATCTCAAAACGAATCTCTCACGAGATATACATCGAAACGGATGTTCGCGCGACGAACGGACATTCCTCGCGAACCTCGCACGGCATTTGGAGGGAGACATTTCAAGCGCGATGATCGGAAGTGACCCGAGCACGACGGTCGCGATCGATCACCATTAAAGAGAGTAACAAAAATGATAATACGCGCGTGGATTCGGGCACACGTAACTCGATGCATGTGTAGTGTGGATCATGGCGTCGCGACGAATGGAAATGTACTTCCTAATATGATCATCGGACGAGGTCTCAGAGAGAAGATCGTGGTTAGTGTGGGAAATGGGAATGGGAAGGTAGGAGAATGGTAACGGGCGTGAAGGGAAGAGGAGAATGGAAGGCGAGGGGGGAAGTGACTAGCGGCGGCGAGCTCTACAACTAAACAACAACAACAGTATTTTCAGTATTATAACAACATTAACAAGTAAGTTATCGCGTACGCGCACGTGTATTCATAGCGCGTATGCGTGAAGAAAGGAGCGCGCGCGAATTTTTCGGGGCAGGGTTGACGTCCTCTCTCTCTCTCTCTCTCTCTCTCTCTCTTTCTCCCTCTCTCATTCTTTTTCTTTCTCTCTTTCTCTTGCGGATCCTAAATAGCCCAGCGTCGCAAGGACTATACACACAAAGCGTCGCGCATTTTTCCTCTTTCTTTCCGCTCGTCCACGCGGGATAAAGAGGGACAACTCGCGGAAACGCGAGGAGGATATCGAGGGAAGCGCGCGCGTGCTTTCTCGCATACCGTCGGTGATGTCCGTCGTTCGGCAGAGTCCACAAGAGGAGCGCCTCGGGAAAGTTCCGGCGAGGAGACTCCCATTTTCTTGCCGCGTAAACGACACTCGCTCGGGAGTCGGTTCCTTGAGAGTCATGTATGAAGCAATAAATGATGCGCTTTTTTCTCATTGTTGGCGTGAAACGTCTCGTTGGAGCGAACGAAGAAGGTGATGAATAGATAATGGCGAAGATGGTGAGTTGAGCGCGCGAGCATTGACGATGAAGCAGACGTAGAAGACAGGCGAACGTAGGTGAGAGGAAAGATCGATGAGATCGTGGTGGCCACGCGACTGTCCAACGACGAAGAGCGGCGATGATGATGGCGATGACAATGACACGATGAAAAACGTTGACACTGGCGCACGACGATCATCGTCGTCGTCGTGACGCGTCACTGCTCTACATGCCAATCGGCGGTACCTGTACGTAGCGGTATATGTACAGCCGATAATCCTTACTGGCCAGTACGACCGAGCCGTCATCCATTAGCGCCACGTCGAAACACTGTGCGTGCTTCACTTTGCTCTCAAGGGCTGAGACCAACTGACCATCCTGCGTGAAGATAGTCAGATTGAAATTATTATGATTGTCCGCTATCAGTATCTCGCCGTGCGTATTGATGCCCACGCCAATCGGATAATTGGTGATACCCTCACCGCCAATCTGTCGTAAGTAAGAGCCTTCGTAGTTAAAAACTTTGACACAATGGGCGCGATTGTCGCTGATGAAAATCTCCTGTTTATCATTTACCACCACGCCGTTCGGGAATTCGAGATGTTTCGAACAGCCAAATTTTTGTAGAACATTGCCAGTCTGATCAAAGATGATGACGCGCATCACTTTGCATTCTACGACGACGATCCGTCCTTTCGAGTCGACGGTGACGCCACGTGGATGCTGGAGGATGTTTGCGCCAAACTTGCGTACAAATTGACCGTATTGATTGTAAATTTGAATCTGGTGAGTCGGCGAACGTTCCGTGACAATAATGTCACCAGATGTCTTCACAACGGCGACGCGATTTGGATAAAGTAATTGGCCGTCGCGTTTGCCACACTCGCCGAATTGAAACTTGAACCTGCCTTCCTTGTCGAAGATCTGAATGCGATGATTGTTCGTATCAGCAACGATGATATCGTTCTGCGCGTTTACTGCGACGCCCGACGGCTCGGTGAATTGACCCTCCATCACGCCAAACTCACCGAACTTACAATGGTAGATCATCTTCTGTCGTTTAATTTGTGACTTAGGCGGGAATATCGCGGTGGCGGACATCAGTTTCGAAGTCAAGTCAAGGACGGAATCGCCTGGTGCGGCGTTCGTCGCTACAGCTACCGACGGCATCGCGAAATGATCGTTCGTTGTCACGACCGGATAAGTGTCACTACCGCCGTTGCTCCATTTCTCATACGGATTGGCATTCATGCCATTTAAGTTCACGTCGCTGATCGTCGTGGAGAATGGGCCGAGACTATTGGCCGAACTGAAACGTTTTGAGATCACGCTGCTAACAGTATCGATCGAGGAAGGTGAGGATGACGAGCCGCAATTCATACTGGAGGAGATCAAGCCGTTACTGTAAGTCCGATCTAAGAGAAGACTGCCCAGAGAACCAACGCCGCTTCCGGGTCCGTTGCTAATGTTACTGCTGCTACTGCTACCAATGCCGTTGCTCGACAGAGCAGTAGGTCGTGCGATAGGTGGTTGTTTGCCGATCGCGTTATTTTCACTGTTACTATTACTCCGAACATAACCGAAGGTATTCCTCACTCCCACTTGTATCGCTTGATAATTGCTGACAAATTCGAGGTCCGCTGTCTGATTGGCAATGTCTGTATTTGGAGTGTAACTGAGCAGTGACTGAAGCTTAGCCTCAAGGATCTTCTTGACCATGAGGAAATCTGTGATGGTGGTAACTTTGGTTACACGCTCAACGAAGTCGCAGGTCTGCATCATTTTGTCCGCCATCTCATTGGCTCGTTGGGAGAGTACATTTAAGGAGATTTGCTTCGTTGAGAACACCGAGTCGAGTTCCTTCAGCAGCTCCTGCTTGCGCTCGTCTAGCATCGATCGATAGAATTGAAAGGTATCGTTGATCTCATTTTGCGCTTTGTGATACTGCACCTGTAGTATTGCAGTGTTATGGTCCGTTGCTTTGACCGCCGCACGCGCATCCGCCGCCTTCGAGCGGCACTCCTGGATGATCCGCGACAATGCTTCCAGTTGTTGCGAGCCTACTTCCGTGACGTGGGCACAGTCATGTAGCGGCGCAGTATGCTCCGTCAGCGTGCACTCTTTGCAAATTGGCACATTGCAGCTTCGGCAGAAGTACTTGATTATCTCCTGCTTATGTCGCAAACAGAAATGTACCTTCTCGGCATTGCCACCGTTGTTGCTGTTTCCGGTGCCGTTGATAACCAGAGTATTGCCACCTCCGCCGCCACCGCTACTGCCGTTACAGGCGCTTTTAGGCAATTCCGTGGTTGCGGTGATCGTACTACCACCGCCGCCACCACCGCCACCGCCTCCACCCCCGCCGCCGCCGCCATTTCCGCCGCCACCGCCACCGCTGCCGCCGCCGCTACCGACGGTCTCCAGCTTGGAGTCGGCCAAGTTCAATAATCGGTGGCCTTCGAAACAGAGCATGTATTGATGTGCCATCACGCAATTTGGACAGAGAAATTGATCACAATCGTAACAACGCGCTACAGCGCCAGCTTCAGTGGATTTGCAGCCTGTGCAACGGATGCGACTGGTGCCACCGGTGCTACCCAGTCGGCAGCGCGGGCACGGATCTTCGCCCGATTTTGGTGCGTCGAGGCACAAGTCGCAGCTGTCGACGTCGCAGATCGCCGAATCGCTAGCAGGCGGCGAGCTGCCGCTCACCGTTACTGGGGACAGCGAGACCGGGGACCCGAGGGAATTTGCGCGCGATTCCAATGAGGGTGTCGGCGAGGCCATCTTCAGTCAACCGGCATCCCTGCAAACAAAAATCACCAATATTTGTATCGTGTATCGCTGCTTTCGTATATACATGATTATTATTATATTATTATAGACTATTATTTCAACGATACAAAATTTTGTTGTATCTGAAACATTTTAACAATTATATCATTAGTTCTGTCATTTTATTTAAAAAGTACATGTTTATATACATTTTTCTAAATTCTCTTTATAATTTTAATTTTCCATTAAAATGATGATTTTATTAAAATTTACTTCATTAATTATTAATCATAATTATGTAATGTAACCGAGTGTGTCTATATATTTTTCTGTTATGTAAAACACGCTAGTATAAAACGAAATTTTAATAACGGCGCTTTGCTAAGAGTAATGCGAATTTCTCTGTACACTTTATTTCATCCAGAGAGAATTTACAGTAACGAAAGAGAATATCATATTATTCCTATCGGTAATAGTATGTACTATAACAACAGTATAATGTCGTAATATTTATTTATTTAACTATCGGCCTGACTGTTCCTCGAGAAAGCCAGAAGCAGAGACAAAGACAGAGAAAGAAAAAGAAAGAGAGAGAGAGAGAGAGAGAGAGAGAAAGAGCGGCTGTCGTTGCGATTAATTATTATTACGGTGTTTCCTATCTCAAAGGTCTGTTTTATTGCGATTCCCACGCGTACGTCTGGCTACCTCTCCATTTTCTTCCCTTCGCACCCCCGAGGCGCAGCGGTTATTCGCGCGGCTCGCGACGAGCAGGAGGCTTCAGTCCCTCTAATTAAATCGCTCGAGCCGGACGGCCATGTTTCACCTGGCAGTCAGAAGAGGACAGAGATCATCCAAGTGGCCGGAGGAAAGAGAACGACGTGCGCCGGCGACGAAGGAAAAGGAAGAATGAGGGAGGACTGGTATAAACCGCGAGTCCAAGGTCACGAATGCGAAGGTTATCGTACTTCTCTCCCACCCAGTCGAGCGAATTTATCGGATACCGTGCGACGATACTCGCTTTTCCACACTCGAGAGAAGGAGGAGGAAGAAGAGGAGCAACGCGAAAGAGGTAATGTCGAAAAGGAAGGAGAGAGAGAGAGAGAGAGAGAGAGAATAAGAGAAAGAGAAGAAGAAAGAGAGAGAAGAGGATCTTTTTCAAGTGTTAAGCTTGTATAAATGAAAATATCGTTTCTCGGAAATTTCGAGCATCAACCGACATTAGGCCTATTCTTTTTGGCTAAATTTTTGCAATTCCAATTCCTTCCTTGGAGAGAAAAGAAAGAAAGATGAACTGATGCAAAAGTTCAGACAAAAAGAACAGGGCCTATTATCTCATCGATAAGAAAGACTTGATAGAAAATATCGTGGCATTTTCTTTTCCCTCAAAATCGTTTTTATTCGACTTGTTTCATATTTCTTAACCGAGGTCGAACAGTGGTCAAAATTCATGCGATAATATTAGAAACAAGATAGCGAAGCCACAGATAGAGGAAGAGAGAAAAAGAGAGGAAACCGCGGAGACGAAGAGAACAAAGAGTATCTTGCTCGCGCGCTCCAGGAAACACTTTCTGAAGTTGCTGCACCGGCGAGCCTCGCTCACGAGCGCGACTAGTGCGCGCCGTCTTCGTGCAAGAATTTCGATTAACTCCCGAGATAAAAGGTGAACGCTCCTGAGGGAAGTGTCCGTGGAGCCCGAGGTCGCCGGAAAGTCGTGTTTAACATGCCGAGGCCGAGGAAGCAGCGAGGAACGCGCGATGAACTCAAAAGTGAGAATTCACGCCATTGTGAAGAAGTTACGTATAAAAACAGTACATCTATGTATATATATATATACATAAAATATCTTCCCGTTGAAATAATTTCATGCAAAAAATATTCAGCACGCATATTTTAATAAAATGAATTATTTGTATTGTACACATCAACAATCTCCTTTGAAACTACCTTTTAAAGATAAAATGGATTTTATGAGATTTATTGAGATTAAAAGAGATAGCATTTTATTATCGGAAATAATCATGGTTAACTTTGATATGATCAATATGATATATAGTGAAAAAGCCAATGGCAAATTATTGAAATATTTAACTTATAAAATATTAATAATAAACTACTTAATGTATTGTTTACGTAAAATATGTATATTGAATATATGCAGTTCAATAACCAATATTTATAATTGAGATAGGTCAGCTATGAAAATAGCAAGTATGTCTTTTCACTTATTTATTAGCTTTTTAAAGTAAAATCTGGAACGTTAAAAATACATGACTTTGTGTAAAAATTTATTACTTTATGTATTCACCCAGTTTATTTCATTTTAACTTTTAACATCTGTCTTTGAACATGTACGCTTCAATTGTCGGGAGAAGAATATAAAAAACGTAATTTCAAACGATCGTGCACGTATGACAAATCACATACCGCGACGGGATATAACGAGGGAGGAAGAGGAAGGTTAATTCTTTCTCGCGCGCGAGGGGATGAAGTGTCTGAATAAAAAATGCGACGGGGGATCAAGGGGAAACGGGCGCAGGAACGTGTCCTTGGCGAGGATAATTCCCGTTATCGAAGTACCGTTGCATTTTCGAACGCGGATCGCGCAACCCCACGGTTGAATGCACCGTGGGAAGGGGTGGCGGACGGCGCGTCTGGTTTCCATGGTAACACTGCATCGACCGCCCCAACCCTACGAACCGGAGTTGTTCCGACGAGGGTCGAGTCCGTTGCCGCTCGTGATGGTGGTGGTAGCGACGGTGGTGCGGCGGGAACCAAGGGGGATGGCAACCGCCCTTCGGGAACGGTAACCGTTGGTGCATCGCCCTTCGACGCAGCCTGCTAGTGCGTGCTTTTCTACGGGGTGATCGAAAAGAACTTCGAAAAGCCAGATACAGTAATCGCGAAACATACAGTTTAAAAAAAAGAATCGTTAAATAAAGTTTTTTACTTCGTTATCTATCTGTGATTATCGCCAGCGATAATCACTAATATTGATGAAGCTAAAATTTTACGATTCTTCTTATCGATTATCAATAATTTAAAACTTTAAAGATTGATTATAATATTCTTTGTAAAAACGCGTTATTCTACAGCGTTTAACAATATATACTCTTACAGATTTTTCTATGATGGATTGTTTCTCCAGTGGCAATTTAAATAATGCTTCGTAAATTGATTTAAAACTTTGAGAATTGATGTTCTCTCTTTTTCCTCTATTTTAATATTTTAAGGACTTAACTCTTTTTAAATTTTACAACTTTAGAATACAGATGGATTCAGATGGATATTTTCGAAAAATCGAGTTAATCGAATTATCCCAACTAGTGAAAATCTATGTCCACGAATTTACGCTCATCGAGAATTAAATGTCAAATAGTGTCCATAGTGTCAGCTTGACTTGTATCGAGTGTACTACCCGGGGCATACATACATTCTCGCGTGTACTGCGGCCGGTAATTTCAATGTCACTGCCGGATGTTTCTTCAGCCCCAAACGAGGGGAGCGGTCGCCACCTGCCCCCTCCACCCTCTCGTTTGATTAACGTTATTTTGCTCGACGGGCAAGCATCGACCACGATCGATACATGGCGCGGCGGCGGCGGCGGCGGCGGCGGCGGCGGCG
>Ga0157363_1002142_pt1 | contig 17181 bp, 18 predicted proteins | sample AttsexASBM1_FD_111477 | JGI IMG/M metagenome (GOLD analysis project Ga0157363, IMG submission 111477) | Fungus gardens microbial communities from leaf cutter ant in Ribeirão Preto, State of São Paulo, Brazil - Atta sexdens ASBM1 | ecosystem: Host-associated > Fungi > Mycelium > Unclassified ... | reverse complement strand
ATCTATTTCGGTACAGCTTGTTGAAATTCCTTTTGTTATATACAAGTCAATTAGATCCGGCATCCTGTTCTTGTTCATTGGCCAATATGTTTGAGGATAGAAATTCGCATTTAATGTCTTAATTTCTCTCAACAGCGCTCTACTCTTTGGAGTAATTAACCGAGACCCCTATGCTATATGCTTGGTATTGAAGTCTCCTTCGATTATAAAGCGTGATCCCAATTTTCTCAATATTTCCTCGAATTGTATTTCTTTAATGTTATGTCGAGATGGACAATATGCTGCTACTATATTAAAATCCGTGCTGTTGTACGTGATTATAGTGGCCTGCAGGAATTTCTTTTTAATTTCCTCCTGCGCAAAGTGCTTTACGTTGTTTTTGATAATAATGGCAGATTCATAAGCTTTACCGTTGGGAGTCGTATGATATATCTTAAAACCAAACATCTTTAGGTGGCTTTTGCTAATTAAATGAGTTTCATACAAAAACCTTGATTTTTACTGTGTTCGAATATTGTGTTAACCAAGCATTTGCGGAAGATTTGATTTTCTGTTTTAATTGGAAGAAAAGTGCGGCTGAAGCTCATCGAATGCTTGTCGAAGTTTATGGTAACACTGCTCCAACTGATAAATCATGTAGGGAATGGTTTCGACGTTTCAGAATGGAGATTTCAGCGTTGAAGACAAGTCTCGCTCTGGACAGCCAAAAAAATTCGAAGACAAAGAATTAGAGGCATTACTCGAAGAAAATCAGACGCAAGAGGAGCTTGCAGAATCATTGGGGATAACTCAACAAGCCGTTTCTGTATGATTGAGAGCCATTTTGATTATGATTGGGAATGATTCAAAAACAAGGAAATTGGGTGCCTTATGAACTGAAACTGAGAGACGTTGAAAGGCGATTTTTCACTTGCGAACAGCTGATTCAAAGACAACAGAGAAAAGTTTTTTGTATCGGATTGTGACTGGAGATGAGAAGTGGATATTCTACGATCCCAAGAAGAAAAAATATTACGTTAAGTCCGATCAATCGTTGCCATCGACTTCAACATCAACACCACGGCCGAACATTCATAGTTCGAAGATCATGCTCTGTATCTGGTGGGACCAAAAAAGTATTGTTTACTATGAACTGCTGAAACCTGGCGATTCCATTACGGGCGATCGGTATCGGCTACAATTGATTCGTTTGAGCCGTGCATTGCGAGAAAAACGGTCGGAATACGAGCAAAGACATGATAAAATTATTCTTCTTCATGCTCAGCCTCATGTCGTAAAAAAATATTTTGGAAACGCTCAAATGGGATGTTTTACCGCACCCGCCGTATTCTCCGGACATTACGCCTTTTGATTTGGTTGTTCCGAAAGATGCAACACGATTTGGCAAGTCACCGGTTCACTTCTTTCGCAGAAATCGAAAATTGGCTCCAAAATTGGATCGCTTCCAAAGACGAGTCATTTTTTCGAGATGGAATTCGAAAATTGCGTAAGAGATGGGAAAAAGTAGTAGGCAGCGATGGACAATACTTTAATTGATCTATTCATTCATTTGTTTTGAAATAAATGCAGAAAAGACGAACCGAACTAATTTGTACTCCCAATAAGTTTCCCAATCTACGCTCAGTATTAATATACATTTGCTGAAATTTTTATGACATGTTCCAGATATCTTGATGACTCATATGTGTCATTTAGCATTTTCTTTGATTTTATTAAGAATGTGGTTTTCTCTTTTATTATTCTAGCGTAAGATTCGGAGTTACTTTTTACGTATTCTTTTTTAGTAGATGTTCCATTTGCTGGACTCGTGTCATTCTTGGTTTTTGTTGGGATACAGTTTGCTTTGTATATTGGACATCCCTTCCAGTTCGCTGTGTGCTTTCCTCCACAATTAGCTAAACTTGCATTTAGCATTTTTTTGGTTTTTTGCAATCTGAAGAGAGATGTTTCCCATCACATTTAACTTTTCTCTGGCAATAGTTTTGCGTGTGTTCCAGACCCTTTTACATTGCGGTATTTCTTTTTTAATTCGAGTTGGCTCAATTTTGACAATGTAACAAGTGTGTTTTGTCTTATATACTTCCTTGTTGTGTGATGGAACAGGTCATGGAATAATGGGAGTACTATTTGTTTCCCATCAACCTTCTTTTTAATAATTATATTCATAATTTGGACAGCTTCGTGATTCAATTTCGCAAGTTCTTTTTTAATGTCTTCTTTATCGGTTGTAAGGTGTAATCCCCTTATTACTATTTTATCGTAAGGTTTTAATTGTTTACGTTACTGATATGTGGTAATAAATAATATCGTTCAAATGGTGGGATTTCAGCTTTTAAAAACTTAATGATTGCACGATAGTCATCACTTCCTGCTGTACTTACTTTTCCCCATTAGCAAGCATTTTGAAGCTTATTCTTAATTTTGCATTGTTTCCTTGAATCTAAGTTCTTGATTCCATTAACAAATATCAGTGGAGGTGTGATTTGTTTCTAGTTCTACATTTGTAATTATATATCCTCAGACAGTGCATCGTTCCCCTTCACGAAGCCAGATACCATGACATTATGCCGCGAAAATCCGAATGCGACCGAGTATCGCCGAATTTCGGTAGTCCCGGTCCCCACGAGATAGCGTTGGAAGCGAAAAGCATATGCGTGGGGAACCCGAGCGAAGGAAGCCGAGCTCCGACGCAGGAAGCATTATTTTACGATTATTATAAACGATATTTCTCGTCACGTTACCACGATTCGCGCTTCCGCGCCGTGCTATATGACATGTATCGATGCCGTGCATCCGCGTTCATTGCGTCCGCGCAGAACTTTCTTCTCGTGCCGCGCCGTCATTGATCCGCGTAGATCATGCAGCGATATCGCACGTATCCGCGCCTCGCGGAAACCGCGTCTGTTATAACCAGCGTAATAATTATATCGTATCGCAGCGCTATTTCATATACTATTTTCATATACTTATAATATACTATTTTCTGAGATCATATCATTATCTGTAATCATTTCGTGTTGTGTTATAATATCATTTCTTCGTTGTAATAAATTGTCATTGTTTCACTCAATATTGTACGCGTACTCTTTCACTGTCTAGAACTTCTTCCGTTCCCGCCTTGCATCCCAGCGAGCTGCGGAAATCAGATTGTTTTGCATTCTTTATCTCACTTGCTTAGGAGACGTTTCTTTATGAGACGTTTCTGATAAAGTTTTCTCTTTACTTTTCTCTTCTTAGATTTTCGCACACTTTCCCAGATTTTCCTCATCCGTTTCATAATTAATTTGTTCATTACTTTTTGTATCTTACATCGTTTTAACTAGCGTCTCTAGGTAACTAATTTTTTCCTCCGCTTGTTTCCATGCTTTCCATAAAAGGATCTCATTTTGCGTGGTACGAAAGCATTTAATTATTACCAAGCAATAGTTGTCCCTTCCCTCAGAATCCTTAGTAGAGAGTGGATTTCCTGAGTAGATTGCCCAGACTACCACCTGGGGTAGTTATTACCGAATATGTTTTATCCATTGTCTGATTGCCAACTATCCTGGTGTACCGATGTTTTTCTGTCGGGATTGTTTTCTTTAACTGACGGATTTCCCGATTTTAAGGCATCGGGAATTCGCCTTTTCACCCTTGACTTAGTATTATATTATGCCCAGGAGGCATGATAAGAATGCATACATCAGATTGAGCAGGAATAAATGGCAATTTTCAGATTTTTAATGAGGCTCCTCCGTCAGCAGGGTGAGCACCCTCGAGACCACGTACTACCCTTGGCTCCCCAAAAATATATACATTTAATTTTAAATGTATTTCTAATGTCGATGTGAACATGTCTAACGACTAATTATCTTAGAATTATATGATTTTTACTGTAGATTTTTATAACAGAATGGCAATGCAATTTCTTAAAAAAAAACCGTACTTAACAATTATGACATCAATTAAGAAGAGTTGTGCTCATTCAATGAGAAATCACTTAAGGTTTTTGGAAATGCACTTGCATTTATTTATTTATTAAGAATAATTGAACTTAATTTATGTGGATTATTCTAAAGATGGCTGTAAAGAAGCCAAAACGTTGATCAATTATTGTATGTGATATAAATAAATAGAAAGAATTGCTTGCTGTTTACCCAGATATTCGGCTTGCTATTACTCAATCATTATATGAACTCAACCTTCGTGCCTCCCGTGGAGGGACAGGCCCCTATCGCATAGAGCACCTTTAACTCGACCTATGAAATTATTACCTTACAACTGTCCGAAAAACAAAAAAATATCTGCTTCGCTACGACGACACTCGAACAAACGGCTCACACAGACTCGGGACCAATGTCCTCGAAGATTGTAGCACACAGCAATTCCGACGACATACTCACAAAGAAATCACTTAATTCGCGCTACTTACGTCTGAGGCCAAACCGTGCGCCCGCAAAAATATCGTCGCGGTACTTACTCACAATTTCGGGCCCAAATCCCACTTCTGATTTCTATTAGCGTCGATGCCTAGTTCCCTGGCAATCTCCACAGTGCTCACATGCTTATCACGCTCGACTTTTACCATGATTTCATTGGACTTTTCAGTGATTGGTCGACCGGAGCGAAGTTTATCTTTCACATCGAAATTTCCAGCACGAAAGCGAGCGAACCGTTTCTGTGCTGCTAATTTTGATAGAGTATCTTCATCGTAAATAACGCAAATTTTTTCACAAGCCTATGCATTCTTGCCTTTATCGTAGTGATACTGCAAAATGTAGCGAATTTTTTTCTTATTTATTTCCATTTTCAAAATAAAATAACTTTTGATCCACTTCGATCCACTTCCGATTTCAATCTTTTTCGGCTCAAAACAAAAGTTAAAATGTCACTTTTTAAACGCACGTCTAATGTTGCCGATGCGATTAATAATTGCCGACTGCTGAGCATTTAATGCCATCTAGCGGGAAAAACGCCACGAACTTTTTCCCACATCCAATATTTAAAACTCCAATTTGGATTTTCATTTGCAGTCATGACAATTTTTAATTTAACTTTGAAAGGCACTCTATAATTTTTTTCAGATGATACACATATATTCTTCATCACATGTTGATGGTATAGCTTCCTCAACATCCAGTTCTTCTACATTTTCTTGTGATTCGTCAGACGAAAAATATGCCACATCCTCGGAAAATGTAAATTTTCCTAACATTTTTATAAAACTTTCGAACATTTTTTCCAGCAATCTTTTTAACGGGTTTTGTAAATTGTTTGGGTGGATCAGCATATACCAGATCAAATTATAACAACATGTCTATAAAAATATTCAATATTCACATTATATTTTTTGTATAATGTGTTAACAAAAATATTTACCTTTGAAACATGCGACGATACCGATTAAATCTTCTTTTGAAATATCAGATTTTGCCAATATTTGGATTTATTCTATCAAAAAAGGATCCATGTTTACAAAATGCAATGTCAATGTATCAAAATAAACAAACAAGAGTTGAGAGACTTCCTCACCGATCGCGAAAAAACTAACTCGAGAGAATCCTACGTAATTCCAAAACTTAATGGTTTTTTATTTATTTTATTCATTTTATATTTATTTTTTTCATCATTATCATTATATAAAATTCGGACATTGCCTTTGTAGGTTTTTTTTTTTGAAAAAACTAATTGTGCATACGTATATGAGAATCAAAACGAGCATTTTTGTTTATCGTCACATGATTCTAGATCAAGTACAGATCTTCTCTCATGCGTGCATGCATACTTAAAAAACCATTAGCTTTTGGAACTATGTAGGATTCTCTCGAGTTAGTTTTCTTACGAATACTGATCAGTGAGGAAATTTCTCAACTCTTGTTTGTTTATTTCGATACACTGACATTGCATTTTATAAACATAGATCCTTTCTTGATAGAGCAAATTAAAATACTGGCAAAATCTAATATTTCAAAAGAAGATTTAACTGATAGCATAGCATATTTCAAAGATAAATATTTTGTATATTTTTTAAACATATTTTTACTAGAACATTTGTCTAAAAAAGAACAATTTACAATACTTAATACGTTTTTTTAACTGCTGAGAACACCATTGCCATTTAAAGTAGAAAGATTGTCATGTATGGTGACGATTATGTGTTACGGAAAACAGTTTACAAATGATGGATACGATTCCAAAACGTTTATGAAAATGAGTTTAGAAGTGATCACAATATTTATTTGACCGATGTGCTGCATCGGATATCGTCTGCTAAGCTTTCATGATCTTTCTGGAATCATATTCATTACTTGTACATTGTTTTCCATTGCATATAATCCGTCACTATACACGGTAATTATTCTATGATGAATATCGTATAATTCATCTTCATTTAAAAAACATATCATTGCACGTTATTTTTTATTAAGCAAATTTTCTAGTAAAAACGCCATTTTTCCAGTTATTTCGTTTTCTTAAGAAAACATAAAAATCTAGAGAATAATTAATCAATTACGATTAGAATTTATTCCAAACAATCCTAATATGTTTATCCTAGATAATAAAAAAATCGGTACTCGTTATAAGGAGATCGGGCATATGTAACATCGCATACATAGTCAATTTTAAATATGTATAAGTTATACAATATAAGATTTTTTTATATCATGCAGAGAGTGATTGCTACAGTGCCTGCTACTTTTTCGTTTCGACTAAACTAATATGTTCTAAAATACGTAAAAAATACAATATTCAAATTTCAGATTTGTTCAAAATTAGAGCGATTAAGATTTATTTAAGATTATATTATTTAAGATTATATACATAGTAAGACATTTTTGTTCTTTTAGTTATCGCTGAGGTTAAATAATGTACATGTGTGCTGTGCTGCTATAATAAATGAGGAATGGGCTGTGACAGCAGGTCATTGCATGAAAATGTAAGTAAAATAACAAATTTAGAAATAATGATTTGTTAATCATTAATAAAAAGATAATGTATATTGTAGAAGTGACGATCCTATAAAAGAGATTACCTTGTGTAGTGGATCTTCCATTCTTTATGAGAATTGCACCGTTCATAACATAAACAAATTTTTCATACATGAAAACTTTGACAACGACATCAATGACTATGACATCGCTGTTATACAAGTAACACCTGCATTCATATATAATGATCATACGAAAGCAGTTGACTTGGCATCAAACAAAAGTGTTCATAAGAAATGGGGTATAGTCTGCGGTTGGGGATACTATCTGGTAATAATAAAATATTCCGAACTTAAAATAATATTAGCCATTTAAATAACTGTCATTCTTTTAATTTACTTAACATCTACAAGATGTTCGGTAACGATTATTTCGTGAGCATGGGAACCTAATGCGGGAAAACGTTTTCTTTTGCCGCTTGTGTGTTGCTTGCAGTAAACAACTCGCAGAATTAATCAACCTATAAGGTTGAATGATTGTAAAGGTCCTCAAATAAGAGATTGGACATTTGGTATAACTATATTTTTGAGGATTTGCTTAAGAGAATCCCAAAGTTATCTGTCTCGTCTACTGACTAAATGCGTATAATTTTTGTGATATATTTTTGCATATATTTTTATTTCTTTTTTACACTTGAAAACTTCAGAATTAAAGCAGAATAATGGAACGATTAGAAAACAAGGATCCTAAACGGTCAAGCTAGATTTTTTAGAGTTAAAATAATTCTGTGTGAATTTATATACTACATATATAGTCACAGTCTTTTTTTTAAACTGCCGAAATTATTTTCGGTCTTAAAACGCAAGTCGATTAAATTCTTGTTGTAATATTAACAAATTAAATTGATAAGCAATTTAATAGTTTGGTGATAATAGATGATAATAGATTTCTCTATTAGTATCTTATTAGAGAAATTTCAATATGTATCGAAAATATGTAAATAAATTTCGATCTGTAAAAAAAAGACTATGAATCGTACATATACATATGGTATGTACGTATTTATATTAACTATGTATATGTATTGACTATGTATATGAATTCACATAGATTTATTTCAGCACTAAAGATCTAACTTTATTTTTAGCTTTTTTATTGAAAACTTTGTTTAAAGCTATACCATGGGCGTAATGAGTGGAATTATTTTCGGGGGGAAGAATTTCAATCAACTCAGAGTAGCATGCACCAATTAATGACACAAAAAAAAAGGATTTTGCTATTGCACTGAAAAGAACATCACTGCAATTTTGTTGTTGTGATTTATAACAATTTTTAACATTAATGAATTCCATTTGGGTAGTTTTACAACTTTAATGTCTTCTCGTACCTCATTTTGAACAGGCGCAAAATGTTACGTTTTGTACATTATATAATTTTTATTTTTTAAAGACTTTTTTTAAAAGAAGAGCAATACAGTTACTACAAGAATGTCAATTATAACATATATTCTGTTTTTGGGACAAAAATCTTACAAAAATTTTCTCTATATATATCGCATATTTTATTAAAACTCGAACAGAAGAATATTAAAAATTATATGAGAAGAAAAAATATATTATGTAACAGCAAGAACCTCACACAAAAGCAAAAGTAAAGTTGTATGTTTTTTACATTTAAAAATAAAAGAGAGGAGTTCGGTAGAGTTATACAATATTTTTATACATTCGCCAATTCAAAATAAAATATCTTCATTAAAGCAGCGAAAAATTATTAGACCACCAACTTATGTGAGTGGATGTGTGCTAACGGAATCCTCTTAAAAATAAAATATGAAATAATATGATATAATGAAATAATTATTAAAAAATTTCGGAGGAGAAGGGAATTTACTCCCCCCTCCCCGTCCCCCTTCCCCCCGGATACGCCCGGATATAATGGATATAAAGCATACCCATTAATACGTGTTTGTGAAATAAAGTTTATGCCGAGAATGAAAAAAAATTTGAAATTACGATTTTCACTTTTATAGTTCAATATGACATCTAGAACTATCATTGCGTTAATAGTTGCTTAATATAAAGTTTCATGAGTGCGATTGCACATGACCTAATAAACGATAACGTTCAAGATAAGAAACCGAATAATGAAACTGAACTGAAAAAAGAATAAGAGAATGAAAACAAGATTATGAAATATGAAAATTAAATCAAATTAAAACTCACTAAATGAAAATTAAATTAACATTCAATGTGATACTCAAATATTCACGAGAAAAATGAGTGTGAAGTTTAAAAAAATAAAATATTGAATATTTATTAAAAATTCAATAAATAGTGTAGTCAGTCAGCAAGTAAAGCCGTTTATTCGAAATTTTTGGAATCCTCGCAATCTTCGGAAAGTTTATACAGTTTAGAATAATAAATATCGTAGAAGCATTGGAAACATAACGTCAATTTACAATGAGCATGTATAAAAACCAACATTCTTACATATGCATATTTTTTAAATATTATAATTGGAAAACATATTGTACTGTATTGTGATGGCATATAAGCGTATTATTTTATCCACCTCTCTTGTAATAAAGCGGTGAGTTAAAATTGAGAAATTTACCGAAAAAAGTTATCTTGCGATATTCATTAAAAACAAGACTCTGTTCCTCAATTAAAAATATAGTGTCCAAAAAACTTAATCTATCGTCAATGCCAATCTCCATAGTAAATTGCAATCTAATGTGTAAAGAATTAAAAATTTTCAAAATATTATTAATGCTTTCTAAAGGAGCCGCTAAAATGATGTCATTCACATATCGAAAATAAAACAATAAAACAATATAAGTAACTTCCTAATTGCAATTTCCTCCAAGTCCTGCATAATCATATCAGCAATGATTGGGGACAAAGGTGACTCCATAGAAGTCCCTAAGATTTGTTTGTAAAATTTTTTGTTAAACATAAAAAAAGTGGTATTTAATACCAAACGAATAGCTCAAAAATCTTCCAAAGGGATTTTAGTTTTCTTGGATATGCATTCTCATCTCTCTCTTAATGATACTATCAGATATCAATTTTATAGAAACATTAATAAATAACGAAATAATATCCAAAGAAATCAATAAGTAATTAGGTTCGAAAATGAATATATTTTAGTTTTTCGATAAGATGGAAGCTTAACATGGCTAGAAGTTTCAGATATAGAATTGTTAATGATATTATGCAGATACAATAAAAAATAATGGACTATTAACAGATGACATGATAATTCTTAGGGGATTACCCTGTTTATGGATCTTTGTTAATCCATATGCTCTGGGAATGCTACCATCGGTTGTGAGTAACCTCTGATATATCGTCAATAAAGTTTTTACTTTTTCATCTAACAGGCAACGAACGTAAGTCACAAATTAATTAAATTAAATTTATATTCGGAACTTAACAACTGGTTTTTCTAGAAAACTTTCTTTTAAATAGTTTGCTTTACATAAAAAAAATCGAATGTCACAAGTGTCCCGTTTATATTGAGAAATTTCAATGTCTCACTTTTTAAATGGATTTCAATGGATCATATATTCGTAACAAAGAAGGAAGACATAAGCATTTGATATGTATTTACAAAAATTTAAAAAAAATTTTTTTTAAATTTACTTTATATTTCTCTTAATTATTGAGTTGAAAAATTGAATTTTGGCATAGTTTATGAATTGAATAGGCTATAAACTGTAAACAATAACTCTTAAGTTATTTTTTAAGTTTAGTCACAATTTCGATTATTTCAAAAAACGAGAAATGATTCATTGTGTACAAGGGTATGTACATAGTGAATAATGTTATTTTTAATAATGAACTACATGTTTTATACTACGAATTGTTGAGATTATTTTAGTTTTACTATATTTTAAAATGTTTATTTTTTTATAAAATAGATAATTATAAAGTGAGAATTCACAAATCCACATTTTTCTTCTGTTTTGAGTGAAAACGTATCAAATGAGTACATTTTGATTGAAATTTTAAATGGGGAGAGGGGTCTTATTCCAAATAATTAGAATGAATTATTATTTTGAAGATTATTGTAAAAAAGATATATAGTCTACAATAAACTATGGTTCATTGTTCACTACGTTAAAATGATTCATTGAAGACCACCTAATCTTTTCCATAATAATCTCCTAAATAATGTGGTAAAATAATATAACAGAAAAAGTTGTTTACAGAATAAAATCAAATGTGCATACAAAACTATTGTAAAATGAAAAAAATGATAGGTATAACATAAACATAAAAAATGCGTAAAACTTATGAAAAAAACTACTTGGGTTTACAACCCAAAATTCTTAAAATGTGACATTACATGGCTATGCTTGATGCAATCGGCCAGTCGGCTGGAGAGCCGAGGAGAGGTTCAAATGCGAGTCGCTGATAGTAGCACAATCTGATAACATCATATTTACGAAATATCGCAATGGTTCATAGTGTACTACTGGTTCACTGTTGGACTACTTATCCTACTTTTTAAAGAAATTTTGTAATCTAGTTAAATTAAGTGTAAATATTAGAGTGCGTATTAAGTTTTTAAAATCATGTCAAATTTAGTTTCTCCGCATTTGTACAAATTCACAAACTAACAATCTTTTTTTGTACAATAATTATTCTTACAAAAAATTAGAGAAAATTCAATTTAATAATGTAAAAAGCCATTTGGAGCTTAAAGATGCATACCATCTATATCAATGCTCGCAAAGATCTGCATTTCGAACTGATTCCAATGAGCGACCCCCACTACCGCTCGAAGCTCGGCCGAATTGTTCACATGCCGCTCTGATTCAGAAGCGTCCTTACACCAGAAATATACTGAGCTATACTATGGGAGCGTACTTTCCGCCAAATTATTATTAAAACATTGTTTTTTATTAAATAATTTATTTCTATTAGCATATAATTTTCTATTGTTAATTTATTTATTGTTTCTTAATGATATACTATTTTAACGTAGTTTCCTAATACATTACATAATTATAATAACGTACATTTCTCGACAATAGTTTTCCACATCACCCGTGAGGTACGTTTTTTTTTAATGGTTTTCCCAGTAATTTATTCCAAAAACAATAATTAAATACTCGAATGTGACTTGGCAGTAAAGTAAAATTATATATCGTATTATAGAAAAAGAACGAAGGATCAAAGAAAATAAAAACAGTCAATTTAGGTATATATTATAGATTCCATATATAGACTCTATATATCTAAATTGATTATTTCTATTTTCTTTGTTCCTTTTTGTCCTTCGTTCCTTTTTGTATAATACGATATATAATTTTGCTTTCCCGTCAAGCCACATTCGAGAATTTGATTCTTGTTTTTGTAGAATAAGCCTAGGAGAGACTGGGCTAATAGACTTATTATTCAGTTTCGAATATTTACAGACAAAATTAAAAGATTTATCAAAAAAATGAATTCTACACCAGTTACTACATACAATCAGTTACTACATACAATCGATTATCTAATAATATTTTAATAATAAGGGGAAACTGATAATATGAAAAAAATTTTTTTAATGCATTCCATCTGATTCAATTAGGGAGATAATTCGACTAAGATTATAATATTAAAATGAAGATTAATGTATTTTAAGTTACATCTTTGGCTACATATTAATAAAATTTTTATAAAAATATATTTTAAATACAAACATTCGCTTTGCAGGGTAAAACAATGCTTTTTTTTACAAAATTTGTTCATATTGTTTCATGCAAAAACTCGTCGAATGGGCCTAGTTTTCGAGATTGAACATGAGGAAAGTAAACTTATAACATTTACTGTTGAGGAAAATGTCTTTAAAGGAATAAAATTTTGAGCAAATACTATAAGAGTTGTCACTAAATGAGTCATACAGTTCCTTGCTATGGTTAGTCTACTATCCCCATCCATTCATTTTTTAAAAACATTAACAATATACGATAACAAAGACTCATAAACAAAAAAAATCTTGGACTTTATTAAATAAGAACTATATTTACTATCTAAGTAGAAATCAAATATTTCAGACAATCATATACGAGTGTAAAACAAAAATTTTAAGAATAAAAATATTTACTTATATGATTTTTTAAAAGTGTGGCATAACTTTTATCATAGATATGTTCGCAACAAGATGTTACAGCAGCCTTAGTGGCAGTCGCTGCTGCGTGCTCAGACACGTTTACACGTATCTCGCGTATTTTGTTTTTAATGTAGCCTCGATTATTCTACTCCTATAGTCATGATTCTGGTCTCTCCTAGTGGGGAAACCATTAAAAAAAATACATCTTATGTATCAATAGTACTTCACAGTTAATGTGGAAAACTATTCTCGAAATGTACGTTATCGTAATATTATGTATTAAAAAATGTATTAAAAAACTACATTAAAATATAAGTACATTAAGGAACAATGAATAAATTAAGAATAGAAAATTTTATGTTAATAGAAATAATATATTTAATAAAAAAACATATTTCAATAATAATTTGCGGAAAGTGTACTCCCAGTATACTTCTGTATAGGAACACTCCTGAGCTAGAGCGTCATGTGGACACTTGGCGGTCGAGCATCGAGCGGTAGTGGGAATCGTTCGCTGGAATCAGCCCGAAATGTGCAGATCTTTGTGAGCACCGATCTATATTACCCTAGAACTATATTATACTAGAACCAATATTTTTAATTTTACTTGTACATGACGACATGATCTATAACGTTTTGTCAACTTTCATGGAATGTAAATTTTTTAATTATTTGGACAATTTAAACAATTTTTATTTTTTCAAATAAACATGTAAAATTGACAAGAAAATTGATTGGTTGAGATCAAAAGATTTAAGATTAAAGAAGTCTCAAATAAAACAGATTTCTTATGTTCTATCAATGATTGTCAAAATAATGTGCTTAGTATATCTAATATTAATTCTATCTAATATTAATTCTATCTAATATTAATTCTGACAACGGGGAGTTAAGTCAGAATGGGAAGTTAATACAGAAATAATACATAATTCTTCTGAGAATTTTGGAAAGGCTGCATCTCTTAGTACTTTAAATGAAAAATGGTTCATCAATCTGAACAACGTTGAGATTCCTATCGAGATACAATATTTACTGCAATTAGAGGGATTTGGACTCCCTGTTAGTAAAAATAATATGGATAGAACAGTAGTTGAATTCATAAGACATATTGAAAATATATAGTCGTCCTGATAACCTTACCAATTTTATTAGAAATATTTCAATTATGATTCTTGAAAAATTTTATAAGGAATTTCCTATTAATAAACCTAATGATAAATTAATTTGTAATTGGTTAAATATAATTAAAACATTTTTAAAAAAACATCCGGAAATATTGGTCATAATGACCATTGTCAAAGAGAATGTCACGGTTGCTTTGAATAAAGACAATTCCATATCAAGAATGGAGGAAGTTTTCTCGGATAAAGATACATACGAAAAAATCGATAGATTCTACCAGAAGTTAATTTTTTTACTTACGTTTCTTGCCTGTTAGACAAAAAGGTAAAAACTTTATTGATAACATATCGGAGGTTACTCACAACCGATGAGCATTCCCAGAGCACATGGATTAACAAAGATCCATAAACAGGGTAATCCCCTAAGAATTATCGTATCATCTGTTAATAATCCATTATATTATTTTTCATTGTATCTGCATAATATCATTAACAATTCTATACTTGAAGCTCCTAGCCATGTTAAGAACAGCTTCCATCTTATCAAAAAACTAAAGTATGTTCGTTTCGAGCTTAATTACTTATTGATTTCTTTGGATATCATTTCGTTATTCACTAATGTTCCTATAAAATTGATATCTGACAGTATCATTACGAGAAAGATCGGAATGCATATCTAAGAAAATTAAAATCCCTTTCGAAGATTTTTGATTGCTATTCATTTGATGATAAATTCCATTTGTTTAACAAAAAATTTACAAACAAATCTTAAGACTTCTATGGAGTCACCTTTGTCTCCAATCGTTGCTGATATGATTATGCAGGACTTGGAGGAAATTGCAATTGGGAGGTTACTTATATGGTTATTGTTTTATTTTTGATGTGAGTGACATCATTTTAGCGGCTCCATCAGAGAGCATTAATAATACTTTGAAAATTTTTAACTCTTTACACATTAGATCGCAATTTACTATGGAGATTGCCATTATACTATGGAGATTGACGGTAGATTAGTTTTTTGAGTACTATGTTATGTAGGAAATAATAATCCAGATATCTTCCAACATTGTTTATTGAACATTAGTACAGAAATATTCAGGCAAGATCTCGGTCTTGATTTTAAATGAAGATTCAGCTTTGTATCGCTCGCTCTGTAGACTCGGCTACAGAAAAATCTTGCTTCGGTGGCTCGATTATTTCTGAATTCGAATCGAGGAGGATCTCGAAGTTATATAACTGTTTTCGTAGCTAGTCGCAACCAATCACATGGTCGCTGCAGATTGGTTGTATCATGTCACGTTGTCACAACGATGTGATTGCCTGTCTCGTTGCTCTTGCGTTTATCTCGATAAGATTCGATATCTTGCGCGCGCGCGCGCGCGCGCGCGCGTGTGTGTGTGTGTGTGTGTGTGTGTGTGTGTGTGTGTGAGTGATAATAAATATATGTAATGGGCCCACCTTTCTTATAAATTGCGTGGCGCAACATTTACAATAATATATGTCACACACACACACTATATTATTGGTGTTGAGAATCTTGTTTTTAACGGATATTAATCAGAAGACAATTTTTTCCGGCAAATTTTTTCTCAATTTTGACTCATCTGTTTTATCACAAGAGAGGCGTAATCTAGAGGGTTTGTGGATAAAATAATTGGCTGCGGTCGATCAATCACTGAAAAGTCCGATGAAATCATGGTAAAAGTCGAGCGTGATAAGCATGTGAGCACTGCGGAGATTGCCAGGGAACTAGGCATCGACCACAAAACAGTTTTAAATCATTTACACAAAGCTGGATACAAAAAGAAGCTCGATTGGGTTCCTCACGAGTTGAATGTTAGGAACATGATGGACCGAATTAACATTTGTGGGAGAAAGTTCATGGCGTTTTTCCCGCTAGATTAAATGCTCAGCAGTCAGCAACTACTAATCGCATCGGCAACACTAGATGTGCGTTTAAAAAGTGATATTTTAATCTTTGTTTTGAGCCGAAAAAGAAATCGGTGAAGTGGATCAAAAGTTATTTTATTTTGAAAATGGAAATAAATAAGGAAAAAATTTACTACATTTTGCAGTATCACTATGATAAAGGCAAGAATGCTGCACAGGCTTGTGAAAAAATTTGCACTATTTACGATGAAGATACTCTATCAAAATCAGCAGCATGGAAATGGTTCGCTTGCTTTCGTGCTGGAAATTTCGATGTGAAAGATGAATTTCGCTCCGGTCGACCAATCACTGAAAAGTCCAATGAAATCATGGTAAAAGTCGAGCGTGATAAGCATGTGAGCACTGTGGAGATTTCCAGGGAATTAGGCATCGACCACAAAACAGTTTTAAACCATTTACAAAGCTGGATACAAAAAGAAGCTCGATGTTTGGGTTCCTCACGAGTTGAGAAACCTGATGGACCGAATTAACATTTGTGATACGCTACTGAAACGGAATGAAATTGAGCCATTTCTGAAGAGAATGATAATTGGTAATGAAAAATGGATCATCTACGACAATCCAACTAGAAAAAGATCGTGGATAAAGAAAGGAGAGAAGACGCAAGCAATCGCAAAATCTGGATTGTCGAGGAAGAAGGTGATGTTGTGTGTGTGTGGTGGGACTGGAAGGGAATCGTTCACTATGAGTTGTTATCGTCCAATCAAACAATTAATTCCGAACTCTACTGTGAACAACTTCAGAGATTACAACAAGCAATTAAGAAGAAGCGGCCAGAATTAATCAATAGGAGAGATGTCGTCTTCCATCACGACAACGCTCGACCACACACATCTTTGATGACTCGGCAAAAATTGCGAGAGTTTGGCTGGGAAGTTTTAATGCATCCACCGTATAGTCCTGACATAGCACTCTCAGACTATCATTTGTTTAGGTCTCTGCAGAACTCTCTTAATGGTGTAAAGCTAGCTTCCAAAGAGGCCTGTGAAAATCACTTGAAGCAGTTTTTCGATCAGAAACCACAGAAGTTCTATCGCGATGGAATTATGGCTCTGCCCCAAAAATGGCAAAATATTATAGAAAATAATGGAGCATAT
>Ga0157363_1002140_pt1 | contig 17187 bp, 6 predicted proteins | sample AttsexASBM1_FD_111477 | JGI IMG/M metagenome (GOLD analysis project Ga0157363, IMG submission 111477) | Fungus gardens microbial communities from leaf cutter ant in Ribeirão Preto, State of São Paulo, Brazil - Atta sexdens ASBM1 | ecosystem: Host-associated > Fungi > Mycelium > Unclassified ... | reverse complement strand
TTATAGATAAAGTTATTATATTATATAAAAAAAAAAAAAAATACACACACAAATAATATATATATATAAATATATATATATATATATATATATATATATATATATATATATATATGATTTACAAAATCAACATTATCATTATTACTATATCAATGTCAAATGCATATATACGTAAATTACAGTGCTAGTAAAAATTTTTTTAGGGTTTTTATAGGTTTTCATCTAAGTCTGTTTTCTATAACTGAACGTACGCTTTTGAAAAGTAAGATAGATATATGTTCGATATTTAGTGAAAGTGAGAAAGAATTCTAATGCAGGAACAAATATAGGAATCAATGTAGCTTTTTCTCTAGGACGAAAATGTGGAAAAAAATTAAATTCGAATTAACAGCCATTCACAGCATAACTCCAAAAACTTAATCAATAAATAAAATGCCGAGCCGCCGCTAATTGAAGAGCGTAGAAAAATAATATAATTAAATCTTTTAATTTAGATAATGATGACGTTTATCCCTCGAAATGTTGTATTTTCTTCGTAGTATAAATTGACAGAGAATTTTCTGAATACGTTAAGCATAACGCAAATCTATGAATTGATGATATTCTTGAAATATAATTAAAATATTAAATATGACTTAAAAATTGTATTTATATGCGTATATGTATTAGGGATACAACGGATTGTTGGATAATCGCATATTCTTATCTGGCAAAGCCAGATGACCGTATTTTATCCGACAAAATCGAATAACCTGCATAATCAGATTTTATCCGGAAATTGTACAAAATTGAAAAATTGAAAATCTAATTGTTTTTTTACAATAAAAAGAGAAATTTTTTTGTATTTAAAACATTATAAGTATGCTACAAAGATTTAATATTTATTTATACGCAATACGCAAAAGATAGAAATAGATTATTGCTTGATAATTCAGAAATGCTCATATTTTTTACGAAAAATTTGAAATATTTAAAATATAATATATAACAAAAATATAGAACACAAAGAATAAAGAACATAAAAATTATTTTAATTTAATTTTTAAATTATAATAAAATTGTAAACCTCTTTGAACCACCATAGAATGTAAATTTGTTCTATACAACTATTGATAAAAGTATATGTTTCGATCGATCCACATCCTCTTCAGTTTTAATTAAAAAATACTGAAGAGAATCGGAATCATGAATCGAAATGTTGACATTTATCAGTTATATAGAATAAATTATTACACTTTAAAATTATTTTTACACTGATATCCTATATTGGCTCTTATAGACATTTACAATTTTATTGATTTATTGATTTATTATCGTCAGATCGAACTTATAATTTCTTTTATTTTTTTTTAAATTATATTACATTATATATGTTAATTGATATTTAACATTAATAAAAGAATATGTAACTTATAGATTGATCAAATATACATATAATAAAATATTTTGAAATTAAAATTTATGTATGATGATTTCTATATCCAAATTATGGAAAATTACTTTTTCACAATTCGGCCGGACTATACGGCCAAACAGGTCGAATTATAAAAAATCGATTGGATTAGCCAGATATCGGACAATTACCGGATATTTGTTGCATCCCTAATATGTATATACATACATAAAAATTTTCATTTTTCACGTTTCCACTCCAGAGAAAAAGTTTATGTGATAGGTACCTTAATTATCTTAGTTCCTTGAATTCAGTGATGTTCGTTTGTTCATGAAATCCGAAAAGTGGAACAATCTTCTTTTGTATACAAAAGCTATAGAATTTTTATATTAAAATTCGTATTCATAATCGTAGATCCATGATTGGTGGATATATTTCAGGCAAACTAAGTTTGAACCAAAGTTTCGATTAATCGTATTTATTAAATTGTGGAGAAGCCTTTTGCAAATAAGACTGATTTAAACTTAACTTAAATCGAATCTCAAGTTGAATTGCGACTATGAATACGATTTTATAAGCAAACGTTTCCCAATAGAAAAACATTTATAAGATTCTGTAATAAAATCTTTCATAAAATTTATTACAAACGGATAATGTTTCGTCGGATAACCGGAGATCTTTTCTCATAAAGCCAGATTTTATTCAGCAAAACCGGATGAGCTCAATTTTATCCAGAAATTGCATCAAAATTGGAAAATGAATCTTTTTTTTTTTAAAGAGAATTTTTTATACATACCTTTACAAGTATGCTATAAAGATTTGATATTTATATAGAAGATAGAAACAGATTATTGTGTGATAATGCAGAAATGCTCACATTTCTTATGAAAAATATAAAATATTTAAAATACTTAAAAAATAATATATAACAAAATGTAATATATAAACAAAGAATAAAGGCATAAAAAATTATTTCAATTTAACTTCTACATTGCAATAAAATTGTAAATGCCTTTAAGAATCAACAGGATATCAATGTGTAAATAATTTACTCTGTACAACAATTGATGAAAGTGTAAAAAAACATTTTTTTCCTATCTTTTATAATTTCGACAATATTCATTTTAAAAGAAAAAAACTGATTTTTTTCAAAGGAATATTTTATTCCCTACTGTAATGAACAAAAAATAGTTTCGTGTTACGGATAAACTACTCTATTCGCATACAATGTTTCAAAATTTTCGAGTTTTCTAGTATCCCTTGCAAGTTTGTTTAATTTTTGACAAGTATTATTTAGAAATTTTATTCTTACAAATCAGCTGTGTTATGCTATATCATCTTAATTAGCGCAATTATTGCGAATTTTTGTCAATTCATGAATCATCAATTCATTATGCAATGTCATTGTTATTTCTAAAATTTGCCTTTATTGGGATAAATGACGCGAAGTCCAATTTCGATATAAATTTCGATATAAAATGTTTTATGAGATATCTTTTAGATATCTTTGGATAGTTCTTGTACAAATGTCTTTAAGACGGTTTATATCCCCCGAATTTGGACTTTGGATTATTTTCTGGATTACATTAAGTTATAAATATATGAGCTACTAAATGTAATACTTTACTCTTTTTTTTTCAATTGTTTTGTGAGATCGACCGCATTTTTTTAGTGTACATATATATTTTAATTATGTAAAAAGATTTGCAATCTGTACAATCAATTCTCAGAAATGTTTAATTTGTAACTGATAAATTTCATCAATTTAAAATCCCCTTAATCTTCTGATCAAGCTAACGAAATACAAGTATATAGAAAATGCGAATAAAACGAACAAATCTGTTGTATCGTTTTTTAATATAAAATTGTAAGGTGTCTTTTTTTAAATCAGTTTTTAGGTTGAATAATATTTCTTTCGAAATAAGTAGATGTATGCCGAAAGATAAATGTACATCTTTTTTAAAATGAAAAACAGACTTGTTGTATAGATAATATATAATTTATGTTGTGCAGAACTGAAATTATTTCGTCGCTGCAAAGACATTAGAATGTACCATGGAAATACCGTTTTATATAGTACAACTGCGCACGATTTCAAATGCAAACCTGAAACGCGTGTCCGCACAAAAAGTATATATTATGCTCTTACAAATATAGTTTTCCAGTTTGAGCATAAACAGAAATACCGATATTTTTCACGATTCTTTCACTTATTGTAAAGCTCTTGTTATACATAGTTCCCATATGTGCTTTGGAACATTTTTATACGCGAATTTACGTTCATCAAAACTCCATTTAAATCAATGTAGATATCGACTAATTCGAAATCATCGATCAATGATCAAGTTTCACTCAACATTCATCAATATTATCTTTTTCGTCTTTACTTTATAAATAGCACGATCGCGATTGCATTTACTCGGAATTTCATGTACGATAATATCTCAAGGACTTCTCTATTATATCACGCACGTTGTGAACTGCCTTTTCGAGATTTCGACGAGTATTTCTACGTAGCCTCCAGTCTTCATTATTATTTTTTTATAGTATATCTTATAACGAAGATACAACAACTTCATGTGCTTTCCGACGGAAGGTTTAAAGAATTAAATATACAAGATCGTCGCTAACTTGAAAATTGTATAGTATACTTTAGGACGGATGATTCCATTCTGTACATTCATATATAGGCACGTATTATAATCGACCGAGTGATTAGATAATTAATTTTTATACGAAGCAACTTCTTCTCATCTTTTCATTCCACGATATCCAGTGTGATACCAAGGAGCGTACTTTCGCAAATCAATTGAAAGCGAAAACAACGTATTTATTTCATTTTAATAATGTAGACTGTGATTCGATTTGTTAAAATATGAGGGAATCAAATCTATGGTTGATCTTGAGCGTATTTAACGAAAAAAATCTCTCGAATTTGATCTTGTGTTCTCTTCATATCGTAGTTAATTTCATCTCGCATTCTTTTTGCCTGATTTACAGGATTTGTACAAGTGACAAACAGTCAAGTAAAAGCAAAAGTTTGATTTTTATCGGAAACAAATTGTGTTATTGTAGTTATTGGTAGCTTTTATATAATATTAGATATCTAACTTCGGAATGTTATAATTCTGTAAGATGCAGTTGATTTATAAGTAAACGCCGAATGAAATTTTACCATCTAATTACAGACTTGAGGCTGCCTTCATTCACGAGAAAATACTTATAGTTTATCTATTAAGATATTATTTAGTTTGCAAGAATTTTTGTCTTCGATTTAGATAAGGAAACTGCCCGTGATATTTTAATGTTAGCGACAAATCGTATTGTATTTTAAGCCCTATCTACAATTGTGTAAATGTAGACGTAAGTGATTGTGAAACGTTGTAAAACGTAGTTTTAACTTACTATTACCAATTATAAAGCGCGTTATGAAAGATAGTTCAACTTATTTTTCAAGACTACGATTACGTAAAAAGTGATTCAATCAAAGTGCTATTACGAGTCCGCGTTATTATGTTAATTTTAAATAGATATGTAATAAGTAAATTCGATTTCATAATATAATGGCAGTAACAATAGCAAAAGCACTTTTTGTCTATTCATCATAGTAAACAATTTACTGCTGTTGTCGAAATTGCATTCTAATTGGTTGTTGTAACTTTATAGTTACGTCTTTACTCGATTGTAGATAGTACAACATTTGCTACTATTACTCTCATAACTTAGCTTATGTCTACGCAATTCGGGTACAGTTCCACGCGAGAAGGACAGTCAGTTTATTTTCACGTTTTCTCATTTCCATGTACTTTATGGGTTTTTAAAGGTGATCCTACTGACAGTGTTATTGATCCTATGTGTTTAATATTGATGGATAGAATACTGACGGTAATCTGATTCTCGAGCATCAGTATCGCTTTATTAAAATCTGTGTCGCAGTATGTCACAGTATTAATAGATATTGCACGTAAAGTGAAATATATTGTCAATAATACTGATCGTATAAGATTGTAAAAGTACTAAAATATTGATAAAATATGCATATCGTCAGTATTATTGACGATATTCAATATTATTAATCAGTATTATTGATCGTGTAGGGTCACTTTAAAGTAGGGTCTTTATTTGTATATTTTTCTTTCGCAGCGAGATTTTTGAAGTTCGACGATTATTTGATTTTTGAACTTCCTAATTATAAGTAAGGTCGCTTCCATTGATTCTCCGTAATTCCGTAGAGACTCTTTACTATGTATAGATTTTCTTACTGTCTCATTTCAAATCAACTGGTGTGTCATCAACGCGCGTGATACACACGAGAGATATAAAAGTTACACTTTAAGTAGGGAATAGAGATGTGCGAATCAAAGTTTTTTTACGTCGAATTGAATCAAATCGAATTTCTTTAATTTCAAATCCGAATCAAGATTTCAACCGAATCGAATCGAATTAGAACATAACTTCTAACTGCTTCTGTCTGCAATCTGGATTTTTTTGACAAACAAAATTTCAGTTTCAAATTTTGTCAAAAAAAGGGCAGAGTCTGCGGTTCTTCCCCCTAAAATGTCTTATTAAGAATCTATTTATGGTAATGTAATAGTAGAGATAAACAGTAGTCCAAAATTTTTTCACATTTTTGCAGGTTCGAATACTGTCTTTTTTGTTTTCAAATTATTCTCTTAAATTTCTAAAGATTATTTAAAAAATGATGACCCTTTTTGAAAAACCTAAAACAGAGTAAAAATAACAGAGATTGCAGACAGACGGTTAGTTAATAACGTAATTATTATTAAGTTGAATTTTAATATATAGATAGCAAAAGAAAAAATTTTTGAATGTTATAAGAAAAAATATTGATTAAATCATATAAATTCATTAAGTACATATATTTAAATATTAAAACTGATAAAATCTACTTACTTACTTTATTCATTGTTAATGTCACACTGAAACAATTAGGTGAAAAATCATAAATCAATTATTAAGAGCTTTTGTGTGCGTTGTCTGCTTGTCTGTCTGTTTGCCAATTTAGATTTATGAATCATAAAGATTTAAATCTGAATCGAATCTTGATTCGATTCAATTTGATTCGTATTTGAATTGTTCGCACATCTCTAATAGGAAATAAAAATTATAAGAGTAATGAGTAAAAATTGGGTGAAACCGATATGCGCGTATGCTAATACTAAGTCCGACGAGATAATATTATGTAAAATTAAAATTTTCTTATGATTGTCTTAAATTGAATAAATGGCGCGCGACATTTTCATGAGAGGATGAGCATGAAATCGTTATGGCGATTGCATGAACGGGAGAGTTATATATAATATAGTGACACGTCAATCTTATGAGACAGTACGGGGCGCGTAGATATTTTGTAAGCAAGATAGAAAGAAAGAAGAATTACGCTATGTATGTTCACGATGCTTATAGCGAATAAAAAATTTTGTGTCGATAGTATATGTATAAGTACTTTCATAGTAGAGATGCAAACAAGAAAAAAAGATCAAAACAATAAGTGCACTCATAATTGTACACTTAATTACTTGAATAAAGAGTTTTGCCTGTAGTGGCGGATTTTTTTATTGCAAGTAAGATCTGTATTAACGAGAAATTTACTTGCAAATATACAAATGATTAATGATTACCCTTCGTGCGAGTTTCTTCTATCTAACAAAATTGCGTGATTTTTGCGCTTCTACGAGCATATTTTTGCAGGTTCTAATACTGTCTTTTTTGTTTTCAAATTATTCTCTTAAATTTCTAAAGATTATTTAAAAAACCTTGACCTGATCCTTTTTTATATGAGTTCTGGATACCTAAAACACTTTGCATATAATAATGAAACTTAATTAAGATTCCTGAGTAGTCGCCGCAGCCATATTAAATTGTGACGTTTTAAGCGAAAAATGACACGTTAATTTTTTTATGCCGTTTGTAAATAAAGACGCAATTTAGATAAAATGAAATGATAAGATCTTTAACATTTGTAAAAATAGATTAAAGCTTCCTTCCTAAAGCTATCTTCCTCTCTGACAGTCAATAAATAGTCGTAAAAAGCATATGAAAATTAAAATAGGCTACACATACATACTACATGTGCATTGAGTAAACATACTTCATGTGTCCTTCACCATATTTTACGATTTTACTAACTGTCAGGAAGGATAAGAATAGCTTCGTCTCATTCGGTCTCATCATTTCGTTTTATTCATTGTCTTTATTTATAAATATGTAACAAAATATAAGTATGTAACAAAAATTAACATATCATTTTTCTTTTATAACGTCACGATTCAGTATGGCCGTGGCGACTAGTATATTTTAATATATCATCTTTCATTTTAAGGCTTCTGAAAATTCTGATATAAAATAAAAAATGTTTAATATCCTGATATATAAAATTCAAAATAATTTAGGATATTAAACATTTTTTATTTTATATATCAGAATTTTATATTTCTAAAAACTTTTGGAATTGATGTCAGTATGTACACAAGTATTCTAAGATATATAAAAGACTATTCTAATTTTTTACATGATCGTTCAATAAAATTTACGCAGGTCCGACTTCTGTGAGCGGCTGTGTATATATTGGTTTGGGGAAAAAGTTTTGGGGAAAACTTTTTAGAAGTTAGCTCGGTTTTTTACCACAGAAGTTCTATACACTGATAGAATTTTCTACCCAAAAAATGGCAAAGATCAAACGGCATATATTTGGTTTAATAACAGATTTGTAAACAATTTAAAAAATATATTTTAATTATGCTATAATTATGTAAAAGGACTTTTTCCTCAACTTAATATATATTGGAGAATTAATAATTAACATGATGTATTTTATTTCTTCTGACTATACGTAATAAAATATGGGTAATAATAAATGTGTGACACTTTCACATTTGTTAACACATGAAAATATATATTCTAAGATATAATATAAAAGTTTACAAATTACAAATTATTTGCTTTGATTAGTAAGAATGTAACAAATATTGTCTTATATCAAAATACCTATTATTGCTTCTTCTTCAAATATTCAATATAAAGTTTAAGGCCATTTTGTATTTTCGGTGATTGTATATAGTTTATGAAGTTATCAGTATCAGCTTTCTTATTTTTTTTCAACCACTCGATCAAGTCGTTTCGCAAATCTACCTTGGTGATGGTCCTTGCCAAACCTTTATTTTTAATAACAATATATGGTTAATAACGCAGACAAAAAAAATTTTTGATCCGGAGAAAATTAAACCATAATATTTTTATGTATGTTAATGTTCTAAAACCGAATTCGATATCCAAATTGTTCTATCATATTACAAAAATAACTCGATTTTCAGTATTTTCAACTTATCGCTTGCATATTAAAAATCAAGCCATAAATGGCTCTAATAAAAATAAATGAAAGATTGAGTTATTTTCAGTCGATAAAACAAATTGTGACGTGGTGGAAACATTTCAGCATCGAATTCGATTTCAGAGCGTCAAAATACCTAAGAATATCATTAATCTCCTGATCAAATAAATTTAAATTTTGTTTTGTATGCTTGCATAATGTATCAATGCCTATTAAACAAAATGCTACAGTCCAATATTTTTACCTGATACATTATTATAAGATAATATGTAATTTTTGCACTTTTCGATCGCATCCATTTTATCTTTAGCGAGCTCATCCACGAGTCCAAGCTGCAATGCCTTCTCAGGCTTAAACATCGCTCCTCTAAAATATAACAATTATATCATGTAAAATCTCGTCATGTATCTCTCATTTTTTAAGTTTATTATATATTTATATATACGTATTTATTCAATGTTTTACATTTACCTTAAAAGTGCCAACTCAGCTTGTCGATAGCCAATTAACGAGACACATACATCCTTGAACCATTTTGGAGCAACCATACCCAATTGTGTTTCGTTTAAACCTATAGTATGCTTGCCTTCAACAAAGACTCTATATTCTGTAGACATTGCAAACAGGCAGCCTCCGGCAGGACTAAAGCCCTTCGTAGAAAGGAATATTGTATTAAATGTTGCAGAGATATGCTAGTAAAGTAATACTTGAAAGACTGTACATTGATAGCAGCAGCAATCGGTATAGTCAAACTGTAAACAGTCAGCCAAGTGTCTTGTAATGTTTGCCAGAAATTAGTAAGTTTCTCTTTATCATTAAACAATTCCATAATATCCAATCCTGCTGAGAATACAGTTGGTAAGGACGATGTTAATATAACGCCTTTAATACGACTATTTTGGGCCTCCAATAAAAATGTCTTTAGTTCACTTAACAATTCTGTATTCAAGCTGTTAACAGGTTTTCTTGCCATAGATATAATTTGGATACCTATATCAATAAAATAAAGTTTGAAAGAAAAAACTGTATATTAAGCATTGATGGAAATAGCAGTATTACCTGTATTATTGTCTTGTGTAATTTCAATAAGTTTTGGACTTGTAGCATAAAATCTTTTGAGGCATATTTGTCCTCCAGCGATTAGAGTCTTTAAAATAGTCATTATGACTAACGTTAGTCTTGTTCTTTTTTAAAATAATCGAGTGATGAATTTTGTAATAAATAATGAGTGTGGTTGATGAATTCTGTAATAAATAAAAGATAATTATTTAGAGGCATGTTCCGATTTCCATCTGGGTGCTCTCCGGGTGTCATATCATCCTTGTTTAACATTTGTTGACACCCGGAGAAATCCCTCAGATGAGAACATATGATAAAGTTATGTTCATTCGATACATTTTTGCATTTAACGATATAAACAAATTTGGCAGAAAAAGCAAGGAAGCTTAAATTATCTCACAAATTAAGATATTGTTAAAATTGATCGTATTCAAGAAAGCGATCATGTAACTTTTTCTTTAGAGCATGAAAAGTAAAAATTTTTGTATATATGTATGTAGTTGCAGAATATTTATTTTGCAACTGTTGGAAGTTTCCTTCGTGCTGATTGGATTATTACTTTTTGATTTAAAGGAATTGTCCTATGTCAGCGAAGATAATTTCTAGTTGCAAAAAGATTTGTCGCGTCGCATTCTAAAGCCTTGTTTACACCGAGTAATTCTTAATACGCATATTAACCAGTAACTTTCTATTAAATTATTTTAATTTCGACAATGTTTAATTTAAAGAATAATGTATTAAATTAGAATAATATGCATCAACATAATTAATTAAATACATATATCATATATAATATGTTTATTTGTATCGCCAAAATTAAGATAATTTAATAAAATTATTAGTTAACACTCACATCAAGTGCATGATATAAACTAAGCCAATATGCTCCTACCAGAAAAGTAAGAGAGAAAGAATATGAGAATTTTTTTCTTGTAACCGCAGTATTCTCGAGCACTGCCCTCTGAAGAAGTGGATGTAAACTACATAACAATATCCATTTTTTTGCGATGCTTCTGAAATAAATCGCTAAAATAATTAAAATCTATCACATAAATTAATAAAGATTCAGGTTTTTCTTTACCTGTATTTATAATTAGGTTTCTATTTAAAACCGCCTTAAGCACAGATATCTTAAGATATCATGAACCAATCAGAAAGCTGTATTAACATCTTTGAACATTACTTAAGGTGGTATTAAAATTTATTTATCGAGTATCGTCATTTCGTTTTTTGCTGTATGGCATCTCTGGCACTTATTCAATTCTATATTACTTGCGCAGTTCTTTTAATCGTAATTAGTAATTATTCGCGTGAGGTATTTTTGATATTCCAACATTATATCTCAATTTTCATTAGTTTAAATGAATGATTCATACTTAAATAAAGTTTGATAATATTCTATACATCCTTTATATAAAGCTATACAAATTTTCTTAATATTGCTAAACAATTTAATCGTATGCCTCTTTATTATTGAATATATTATGCATATGAATTTAATTTAATGCAGTGCGTACGAAGATACTTTCGAATGCACACATTTCATATAAATTGAATCTTTCGAAAAATTGAGAATATCATGAGGATATAATAGAGTATTATTTATTAAAAATTATATTGATGATTTAATAATATTGTTTGATCAATTTTAAAATCGAAAAGAGGAAGGTCACTAATACTGACATACCATTTTGTTTTTAGACAATATTTTTTAAAAGGTAAAAGAAAACAAAAAGAAAAAATAAACTTTAAATATATAAATACAAACTGAAAATTGTCTTCTATCAAATAATATAATCAGTTTTTATAATACATAATACAATTTTTAATTTTGCAATAATTCATTTTTTCGTAAGACAAGCAAAAATGAACAGTCTGGCAAAATGATCTGTAACTCGTTATGCAATCGTTATGAATACATAGACCGGTATTCATAGTTCTTAATAATTCCATAAAATAAAGACGTAATACATACTATATGTTAAATTTAGCACTATATTCGATTTTAAGATTTTCCCCATACTTTATCCGAAGGATATTCTGGGAATAAATTTTAGGATGTAAAGGATGTCTTTAAAATATGTTTTGAACGTCTGCTCTGTATGAGTATATTTTACATAATATATTCTTAAATAAAGATTGAAAAAGTTTTTAAATTCTTGTTATTTAAATTCTTTTCGTTTTTGAAGCATAATTATGAAACTACAAGATAATTTGAAATTCTTAAAATCTTACGTGTAAGATTTTTGGATTACATAAGAAATATAATCATTTTTTAACAAATTGTCTTTATTTATCTTTTTAACAAACTTTACTTTATATGGTCTAAACATGCGATTGTTTCGAAAACGCGAATTGGCCTCTCTCACTTAAGGTACCTCCAGACGATATGGACAATGTATGCCAAATTATTACATATACAGACACACATATGTAATTATCCATGAATGTAGACCAATTTAGTGAATGTATGCAAAATTGGTTTATGTTGAACAACATCTGGAAGACCTTTATAATGAACTCATTTTAAAGCTAGATTTGTTCGTGTTGCTTGCATTTTTTGCATTCAATATCTTCACTTTCTCTCTCCAATACCTGAATGTATTTATCTCATTTTAAGTGCAAAAATTTTTGAGCATTTCTTGAAAAAGCAACGTGAACAAATCTGGTGCTATATACATAATTACACTTCGAATACGTTTCTTTATGATTTCTGTTTCTTTTTTGGTACATTATGGCTTTCAAACGATTACAACTTTATTAAGAACCAAATAATCTTGAAGTTGAAGATCTTAGTCTAGAAATTCAAAAACTGCTGATTCAATCAGTACATGTGGATATTAATGAGGTGATGTCACATTTCCTTGCTAATAGAAAAATGGAAATTTTCTAATAAAATCCTCGCTTAGTAGATTGTGTCTTGTAGCAAGTTCACAAAATTATTTAGAAAGTTATTTTTCATGTAGAGAAATTTTTAAATCGCCCTTATTTTGACAACTAGCGAAAATTGAAAAGCACTCAAACGGAAACTTTTACGAAAAGCTACATAGATTGAGAAAAGATCTTAGAAATTATTAGTCTTTTATAGATATTCGTAGTAGGACATAAAGCGGCGTTGTTTGTTTGAAGATTGAAGAATCTAGAAATTTTCTGCTCTCAAATAATGCCACTCTACGTCCCACTACGAATATCTACGAAAAATTAAGAATTCTAAGATCTTGTCTCAATTTATAATATAATTTTTCTGTACTTCTTCATAAAAATTTGTTTTCCGTCAGGGACACATTTTTCCTCGATCGAATCCTTCTTTTTTTGAAATAGTTGAAGTTATTAGAATACGTTCCAATAAGAGATTTATTCGAGCCTAGATAGTGAAAATCGAAGTACCGGTCAACTTTCTCGAATCAAAATCAATTTTCGGAAAGCGGGAAAGGAGACGAAACGAGTATCAAAATAGAATCATTTATTGCAATTTTACTAGCTTTCGGTATAAAGATCTAGAGTACAAGGTAGTTGCCCGTAGGATATATTGTAGGCGTATGTAGCCAAGACAAATTTTTAATGAAAAGGTACTCTAATGCATCACAGTTTTTGCGACATATGCAGTCTGCAGTTATGTCATCTCCGTTGTCACACACGCGCGTACACATATGTATACATGATGTATATATATACCGATAATCTCGATCCAGCGCAACTCGCCAGTTTGCGTAAAAGAGCAGTATCTCATGCCATGTCTTAGCGCCGAAATACTACCGTGTCCAAATACATGACGTACATATGCATACGTGATCCCTAATTTTAATTATTGATAGTGCTCGTATACAGGCAGAGCAGATCAAACTAATTCGGAAAGTCTTGTACTGGTTTGCAATTTTCACAATAATTAACGAGAAATTAATTACTAATAATCACTAATTAAGTCTTGTATACTACTTTAATTTTAAATATATTTTTTTTTGTGCTGTTAGAAGATTTCGTTTCAATAAGAAAGACGGTGGACAATCAGTGAGTTCAGGACCACTTTTAGATAATTTCTCGTTAATTGTTACGGAAATTGCAAAATAGTATAGAACTTTTCGACTTGGTTTATTCTGTTCTATCTGCATACGAACGCTGTGTCAATAATTAGAAGATACCCTGTATATTCATTCGGATTAATCATATATGATCATTAATATGTACGAGTACTTTAAAGATATCGCGTATAGTAAAGTGCTTAGGCCAGCCGACATGTAAAGAATTCGAGAAACGTAATTTGTTCATCACTCTGGTAATGATAATACTAGCGCGACGAAGTTTGACGGCAGTGGAAAAAAACGGCTCATAGATCTGCGAATGGTATGACATCTCAGAGATATGACACCAATTGAATATTCTTCCCTTTTGTATCATTGCAAATGCTGCAACTACAATAGCGTCACTTTATTACTCTTTTTTTTTCTAGATGTACAGAGATGGTCGCTGCCTAGAGCTTAAACGGTCATACGAATTTTGATTTTAATAAGATAAACAGGGAAACCTGAAAAAGTGTCTTAGACTTATATAATTAGAAAAGATTCTTTTTGCGAAGTTAGTTGGACGTCTTTTAGAGTTTTGCATTAAGCGGGAACTATTGCTTTAAAAAGGCTTGACTTTAGTTAACAATTGACTTTCAAGTGCGCTTTTACGCTATATATTCAAGTACTATTCGAAAATATTAATATGTAAAACATATCAATGTTGGTCAAGTTCTAGACAGCCCCTCGAGTCTCTTCAATTAAAAGAAAGTTAATGTACAACTGCCTTGAAAGCATTATAATAGAATGATGGATTATGTATCAGTGCATTTGTTTCACTTCTAATAATTGCGGATAATTTTCCACAATGTTTAATAATATTCCATCGATGTATGTTCTTAATTGTGTGTTCACTTCTTGCTGCTCCTTTAAGGCTTGTTTTAACTGTAACATAAATATAATTATTAATTATGCCGTTCTCAAAGCAAAATTTCGAATTAAGCTTTAATACGTACTTCAGCCATAGTGCACGGTTCACTGAGTTCGTCTTTGCCATCTATCTGTAAGGCGACGAGAAGAGGTTGATGTTAAATTGTTAATATCCATTCGTTACAGTTAATAGATTCGATACATCTTAAGAAAATACCTGATCTGGATTCATGCCGGCTAATAATTCTACAGCAAGACTAGGACCCTTTTCAGCATTATTATTACAAGGATTCAGCATTATAAGTTCACGACCTGCCTGCAACGCCGCAGCAGCTTGCAGTTCGTCTCGAGATTCTTCCAAGCCTACAAATTGAGGAATATAATATTATTATAGAACAAAATTTATCTTCGACGAATCAATTAGATACGCTCGAAATGCAGTTTTTTTCATGATAGAAATGCTTAAGGAGCGAACGATTTCTGAAAGCTCACAATATCGAATTAATAGTTCCGTAGTGAACGTACTTTTATTGCGAGCTTGAAGTTGAACCACCTGCTGCACCAGTTCTTCAAGCCTCTGCTGATCCTCATTCCGTAACGAAAGTTCTTCTCTCATAACATCAAGCATATGATGAGCCTCGTTAGCTCGGCTTATCGCATGACGTTCACTTTCGCGCGCGGCATCCGCTTCCCTTCTGGCTTCTCGGAGATCATTCTCGAGTTGTGCTTTATCCGTCCTCGCTGTCTCCAGCTGTTCGCGTATTCGCGCAATCTCCTCTCGCAAACTGGTATTGTCCAGTTCTGCTGCCTGCTGCTTAATGTCACAGTTTTCCAGTTGCAATTGACGTTCACGTTCCAAGCGACATGCCCATTCCCGATGTCTTCGTTGCTCAGTCTGTGAAATAAGAAGAAATTTTTTTTTAAATAAAATATAATTACTTTTTTTGTTGTGATTAAAAAAGACCTTCATCTTATCTATAGTATAGACTCTATACGATACAGAAACCTCGAAGAGCATAGAAACAAAATTTATTTTCTCTTCAATTGTTTTCGATATCGAATTCAAAATGCAAAAAAAATATAAAAATGAAAGAAACATGATTTTATTGTGTAAAGTTATATATATATATATATATATATATATGTTACGTATATGCATATGAAAATATAATGTATTTAAAAAAAAGATATACATTTATAATGAATTTTACAAATTATAAATTTTTCTTTTTTTATACTAGATCGTGTTTAATTACGAATAATTTTAGCTGATCTATATCGAATTATTTACTTGAAGCCTCTCTTCGGCTCTCGTTTCTGCATCTTTGGCTGCTTCCTCAAGCATCAATATTCGCGCCTGTAATGTTGCATTTTCTTGTTTTGCTCGAGCGTACCTTTCCTCACCGACCGACTTAGTATCCGCTAAAGCATCCATTTGCTCTTGGATCATTTGAACCTGTGGCATTTAAAAGGAGTTTTATGTTTCACACGAAACATACCGCCGTTTTATTTCATACATTTTGTACAGTAAATCGTTCTTAATCATGATATAAAGTAATCTTAATGTTAAACATATTATTTCATCGACTTTTTACATCCAAAAAACAATAAACTCTTACTATTACGCGGAAAATGTTACGAGGATATTACAAGTTTATATTTTATAAGTTTTATTACAATTTAGATTTTAGATAGATTTTAAATAAGTTTCAGAGATTTTTGTTTAAAAAATCATTTGAAAGAGAATTTTTAAGGGATATTGCCATGTCCTACGCCACAAGAAAAGTGATGTAAGAATTTTCTAGAGGTTGAATTAAAAATAGAATGTCCTTTCTTAGAGATAATCCTTTTTTAAGAATATATAAAAGTAAACTTATGTTCACAAGATTTTTCGTATATATAAGAAACTAAAAAGTCTATCTTATATAGGCATTTGAAAACATAGGAAATGATTATAGGAATGAAATCTAATTGTAAGTATATAATTTATAAAAATAATAATACCTTAGATAAAAATTAACAAATAAAAACATTTATTATCTATTTTGACTGGAAGTATGGCAAGAGAGCTAGAATATGTACTGATAATTTGGTAAAAGTATAGAAAAGAAGAGCAACTGTCGATGACATTTAGTGCCAAAATGTTCTCTGAACAACGTACTATCGAAATATGAACAAATCTGATTTTTTTTGTCAAGTGTAACATATGAAAAACAAATAGTTTAACCTGCGCATCGCACTTCAAGTTTCTTTTTTCTACAAAATTATTTGTTCGTATGTATTTGGCGCCAAATACAGACTTCTATAATTAAACTGCTGACTCAATGATAGAAAGAGATGAATCTGATTTCAAGCTGTCCTTGTTCAGTTCACACACGTGTGTGTGTGTGTGTGTGTGTGTGTGTGTGTGTGTGTGTGTGTGTGTGTGTGTGTGTGTGTGTGTGTGTGTATGCTCT
>Ga0157363_1002139_pt1 | contig 17195 bp, 5 predicted proteins | sample AttsexASBM1_FD_111477 | JGI IMG/M metagenome (GOLD analysis project Ga0157363, IMG submission 111477) | Fungus gardens microbial communities from leaf cutter ant in Ribeirão Preto, State of São Paulo, Brazil - Atta sexdens ASBM1 | ecosystem: Host-associated > Fungi > Mycelium > Unclassified ... | reverse complement strand
GATATAATTTTTAAATTAATAATAAAAAAATATATAAAAAAAAATAGATATAAAATTGTTTTTAATATAATATATATATATATATATATATATATATATATATATATATATATATATATATATATAATGATACACACGTTTTATGAGATTTTGCTGCATTCGAAAACATTACCCGAGTACCTTCGAGTATTATTTTAAACTATTTTGTTGTTTATTGAAAAAGTTAAACAAGAATAAACTATATAGTTTGATATAGTGTAATAATTGAATAGTGTAATAATATATTATTACAGAAAATGTAATATTTTATTATAATTATAATATATTACTACAGGAACACTACTATCAAACTATATAGTACAGGAACTGTAACACATTTTTGTAGGATATATTATTATTAATATATTGCAAAAATTAATATATTAATTACTATACAGAAATATATACTACTATCATATTACTACTATACTACTATAATATTTTATTATATTATAAAATATCATATTTCTTGTATATAATAATATTATGTATTATGTTATTACGAGAAACATACTATATTATTCCTATAATAATTAATATATCATAAAAGTGTAATGTATTACAGAAACATTGGAGATAGTATTTCGAACGTGGTTTCCTTCAGGAAAAAGAGAGAACAACAGTAAAATGCCGAGGTATTACCGAGAGGTCACTGAGGCGCCACGAAAGCGTCGCCGATGGCTCCACCGTCTCAATCGCAGAAGGTTCCTTCTCTCCGCGAGATGAGTCACGCGCGTCGTCGAGGATACGACGTCAAGATACCCAGGTACCGATGACACCGATGTATATATCAATGAAGTGTCACTGCCAGGACGTCACGGAAGCGTCACCAACGCCGCACGGCGCGACGCCGAGGACCTCGCTCTCGCACGCCTCGCTGTATCCGTTCTGTCGTTTCCGATTCTGTTTCACACGCACAATCTCCGGGGTGAGGACGATACTGATATTCAGGACGATATGATGGGACACTCACCGAGATACTCTACGTTTGCGAGTACCGTAGGGATCGGGAATGATCTGACGGAGTAACGTTGCTTTGCGTTGCACGCGCGACACCAGGAGTGGCCATTTTAAAGCCAAGGCCTCACTTGACGCTTCGGCGTTTCGTCTCGCCTCCACTCCACTCCACTTGCCTCCCTCAGGCATGACCGTGCGATCCTCTGATACCGCATGCGCATGTCGGACTAGACCGTGTGAGCGTCGTTTCATAGGGGTCAATTCTGTGTGTCTTGAAACGAGGTGAAAATTACAAAAGTGAGCGATTCACTTAGGTGTTGACTAATGAAATTATAAATATTCTAATAAATTTGCTCACTTTTGTAATTTTCACCTCATTTTATAATAAATAGTTGTGCCTCTCAGAAATCAGAGGATATCGCTTCTCTTTCCTCACTATAAAGTAAGATTTGTCATTCATAAATAAGCTTTGTTTGTTATATATTTTTTTAATTGTTTTCTTTTCTTTTTTATAGATATACTTTATATTAGGTACGCTCGAATATGTTACATCATTTTGGATACGCAGGTGATAAAGATATAGTTGATTAAAGGGACAGATCTACAGATTTGAAATTAAAATGTTTTTTCGTAAGTTATATATATAATATAAGTGTTACTTATAATAAATTAATTATAAAATATGTTAATTAAAATTTAAAATGATTTTGTTATACATTTTAAAATATAGAAATAGCATAAATTTTACTTTCAGAAGCTGAGTGAATGGGTCTATTTTTCAACTCTTACAACTTTTCCTTAGATAAGATTTGTTATAATTCATTGTATTCCTTGTCTCAAAATGATATTGTTTCAGTATACTACCACTGTAATATTCTTCTCATCCACTGTTATCCTAAGCTAATATTAAAAAATGAACAAATCTTTTAAAGACTTATTGTTATAAAGGATTTTTGTGAATTAAATTTGATAGAAATTCAAAATTCAGATTCAATAGTGCTTAATGATCGGAAAAATAATTTTTCGTGAAATTAAAATATTTTTGATTGTTAAAAAGTATAAATCTTAGTGAAAATTTTTTTTAGAATTTTTTATACAAATTGGAAATTTTCGGAAAATACCGAGAAAGTTTATATTTTTTAATAGAAGTTTTTACGTATGTTAATTCTTTGAAATATAAGATTTAAAAAATTTTTCATTCTATAAAATTAAAGAAAAAATACTTAAACATTTTATAAAATTTTCTAAAATAATTTTAAAATAAGAAATTTTAGGAATCTAAAAAAATTCCAGAATTCACATAATTTTCACGATATTATTGAACATTTCCTTTTGCAATTTCAACAAAAAGGATGGGAAAGTCATGTGTGCGAGATGTTTTAGTTATTTTAGCAATTCGAGTAGCGCCGTCTTCCCAGCCGAAATACACGCTATCTCATTTTCTTTCTTTTCTCTCATCGACCAGGTTTCTCTCTCACTTTCTTCCGTGCGATGAAAGTATACTGCAGGATTACACGTGAAGTTCGATCTAAATACGAAGCGAACACAAGCGAGGAACAGAAGGGAAACGCATGCGAGCTGCGCGCACAATCGATGATTCATCGCACAATCGTAAAGTAATAATATTCGCAACGGATATTATGATATTATATGTTTTTTTGCACAGTTAAATGTAATCTAAAGCGTGGCTTTTATATCTGGTGTCGAATGCACTTTCGGTTGTCAGATTTCAGAATTGATGGGTGTAATCGCGCATTAGAACGTGAATTACACGCAAATGATTAATTATCCGTTCCTCCGTAGAATATCGAATCATCGTGATTTAAAATACTGTAGTTGCAAGAATTTGAGAGATTGAGACATCCATTTAAAAAAAATCGAATTGAGATTTAAAGCGAGAGATAGATTAATCTTTCGGGAATTTAAATATATCACGACCTGAATTTCGTATAAAATTATAATTTCGAGTACAGTTTTGAGCAATTTGATAAGGAACTGATTGTTTGAGGATTTTAAAAATACCGTCATTCAAAAATTATCGAAATAAAATTCTTTAAAATACTATAGTTGCAAGAATTCGAGATATCTCAGTATGGACGATTTTAAAAATTCGATTCTTTGAAATTGGAGACGAATAATATCTCAAGAATTTATAGTATATCATGATTTAAATCTCGTAAATACAATTTTGAATATAATTTTAAGCGATTTTCTAAGGAATATTTTTTAATTAATTACTTGGGAGTAAAAAAATTTTATCTTTTACATGATTTTGAAGTACAAGATTGCATGTAGTATTTTTTATATTTCAAGTATGTTGATTAATATAAATGACACTCCTTTTTTTCTCACGAGACTCGTTTCTGTTATCAATTGATAATGCCATTAAGAAATACTAAAGATAGTTAGTAAAAAGTTTAATAGAAAAATGAGATTACTTTTATTGGAAGAAGTTGAAATGTGTATGCGTGCATATTTTTATTTGTACATTTTTAAAATATACATACATTTCAAAATATTACATTTCATAATATTATTTTATTAATTTAATAAAAGTATCGATAGGCTTTGAATTTGTAAAAGATTTTGATACATAATTTTGCTGAAAATATGAAAAGATAAGTGTGAAGGAGTAGTAAATAATAGTAAATCAGTTTCTGATTTATTTGGGTTTCATTCAGCACACGTGGTCTTGTTTCGCCTTTGCATTATATCAGAATAGAAGTGCATATATAGGAAAGATGTGCATTTTGAAAGTTAGAAAGAAAAGCTATTTGCTCCGAGAGAACGGATACGGAGCATATCTACATTTATATAAGGACTTCGATTCTGAAAAGCCACTTCTATCATTGCGCAACTATGTCGAGTGAAGCGCGATATCTATTAAAATACCATATTGTACTTCAAATTGTAATCTGTTATATTTAGATACAAGTCTATTTTTTCTAATTCTACAATCTACATATAAAAAAAAATGACAAAAAATTATGCAGAATTAAATACAGAAATATTACGAGAGTGTATCTGTAGTATCTGCGTATATTCATTAAGTCTCACTTAAAACTAAAGTTTAATATTAAAAGATATTATTATTTGTCCTTTAAATCTTGATTTCTACTTTGTGATATTATGTATATATTATATAATAATTTGAATTTTAGAATTTTTTATATGATTTTTCAGATTTTTGCAGAATTCCCGTACAATTTTTTAGAAAATTCCTTAAATTTTTTTTAGAATTTTTTGAGAAAGTCCACAGTCTTTTTTAAGTTTTTATACATGTGAATTATGAAATATTATATACCTAAGATTTTTCATTCTATAATTTGCGAAGAACATTTATAAAATCTCAAGAAATTTAGTGTTTTTTAAAAATCTTCAAAAATTTAAATATGAAAATTAAAAATTCTTGTAAATATTTTGAGAATTTTTTGTCAAATAAGAACGGAAAGGAAAAAGGACTTATTTCTCTATAATCGATTATTGCATTAAAATTGTATTTTAAAATTAATTTTACAAAATCTTAATGATACAAAACGTTCAATTTTATTTTCGGCAAGACTTAATTTTTTAGTTGTGTAATTTAGTTATGTTACAAAAGAGTGATATATATTCAACATTTATACTGTAGTTACATATAAATAAATCAGTGAGACATTCAAATATCGTTAGAGATGTGCGGAATGCCTTTGGGAATGTCTATAGCTTACTATACTCTTTGTTATTTGCTTTATGAATTATTGGAATATACAACACCCACACAACGGAACTCAATGCACGTACTTGTAATTAATAATTGAGGCTAATTAAGCTCCAAGTAATCGAATATTCTCACAGTGTGTCACGTGTGTCCTTCGTAAATCAATATCTCTGACTTCCATCGTCTACTGCATGGCACCATGTAATCACATTTATTAAAGCACTGTAGCGTATCTTGACAGAACAAATAGTCACGTTATAATTATGTGCGACTCTCTCGATATAAATAAAGCCACGTAATGATCGCGGATGTATCCTACATGCAGCGGACAGGAGATTTTAAGAAAATTTCAGACGATGGACGCGATGTCTAATTTCAGAAATTTTACATTTACAACTGTACATTCGACAAGTCGTGTGATTTCGCGAGCGAGATAGAAATTTATGTTTCTCCGACATAATTTAAGCGATTTAAAACGAGATCGACTCATCTTTTCCGGTTGGATGAATAACCGTGAAAGTTTTAACCGGTCGCGGCCAATGTATCGGAAAGAATCTTTATGATCTTCGGGACATATCATCTTTATTTTGATTCTGACGTTCAATCGACTGGATCGTTTACGTTACTTATAAGATTACAATCTGTAAATAAAATAATTATTATAAGCGGTTGTAGAAAAAGCTCTTACACGTCAGTATTACTCTAGTGTTCTCAGGCTTTCTAAGGCTCGCATATTATCTTTATACAACTCACAACGTGACCTATATATAAATATATATACAGGATGATTAATTTTAATTTTAACAGGTAGATATTTTGAAAATGTGTAATTTCATCAAAAAATATTCCAAATAAAAATTATATAGTAGTCATCATTGTACATCCACCTTTATACCATACAACTTTTATTTGGAGTTTTTTTTTTTTTTTAAATAAAATTGCATATTTAGAGATATTTGTCTGCTAAGATTAAAATGAATCATATACATAGTATTGATTAACAAATTCATTGAGCTTCGTTGAACTTTTATTCATTTGACACTTCCTTTTTCCAAACATATATTATAAATATACAAACAACGTAAAAGTACGATGTAACAAATGTAATACCCTATATGAAATGCCACGTAAAAACTTAACATTCAGAGATCATTTTATGATATGCCTTATAGATAAATGGAATATTTTCTATTATATTATCGCACTATATAAAATAATCTTATTAGATAAATTCTTATTATATTACGTGTTGCTTTTAATCAACAGTTGCATGTATAAAAAGATCTTTTCTTTTATTTCCTTCCTTATAAATAATATATAGGTATATAAATAAATAATAAAATAATTCGTATTTTACACAAATTAAATAATAAAATTCTAACGCGATAATATAATAGAAAAAATGTTAAATATTATACATGCACACACTCTTAACATGTAAAATAAATATAATTTCTACGTGCAATAAAAATGCATACAATATACACTGCAAGTGAAATACACTATATACAAATACAAGATATTGCATACATTAACGCTGTACAATAGTATATTTACATTACTGTTATTTACACGATTAAATTTCATCTCTGCTCGTCATTGTTTGCATCGATTGTTTTGTTGATCCAATGCAGGTAATGTTGTATCTTAGTGTATACGTCTGGATAGCCTGGTCTGGCACAACCAGATCCGAAAGATGTGACGCCGGCTAGCTGCCAAACGCCATCGGTACGACGACACTGCAGAGGTCCTCCAGAATCACCCTGAAGATTAAGATAAACAAAAAAATGAGATTCAGATTCTATTTCGGTACATAAAGTTGTTCCATATTCATTATCAACTTCTAACATTGTAATTAGTATTATAATTAATATAAGTATTAACATTAGTATAAGTATTAACATTAGTATAAGTATTAACATTAGATATTAATATAATAGTTTACTTTCTGCTGAATAAATGAAAAAATCTTACAGAGTTTCTTTGCAGTTTTTCGTTGAAATAGGAATTTGATAAAATAGATTTAAAGTGAATTTTATTTGTTATTAATTAAAAAAATATTATTTAAAAAATATTATATCTAGAAAATATTATTGCAGCTTCATTGATTTGGTATACAATAGAAATTCATTGTTAAAGAATCTTAATGATACATCACTAAGATTTTTTTATTTTAAATATTTAATATTATGGATTGCTATATAAAAACATATACTTAGAATTCGAAATCTTCTTTCAAAGCGACAGTAATTCTTGGCTATTCTTGAATATCTCGCGCGCCATCGATCGTGCATTCAATTTTATTATGAGAAAGTGCACGAGCGACGTAATTAACAACAAATTGACGCTTTCAAATAATAAAACATGTTTGTGAACGATTCGTTTTATTCTCGGTAGCCAGTGCAAGCATGTGCTAACACGTTCACGCGTTTGTATTTTGTATGAATGAATTATACAGGTTGAATCAAATTTTCCATGCAATGATAAAACGTTCTATCACATACGATTATAAATAAAAAGTTGAGACTTTCGACAACTTTTAATTTTTAAGAAAACTGGTTATTTTCTATATATCTTTGATAAAAAAAAAGAAGAAAAAACTTTTCATAACATCTCAGAATATTTTATAAAATATTTTTTATATTTTTAATTTATGAAAATTAAAAATACTTTTAACTTTTTCAGACTTGATAAATTTTCTTTGAGAATTATAGAATGAGAAATCCTAGAATATTTCAGAATTTATACATATATATATATATATATATATATATATATATATATAAAAAATTCTGAAAAATCTTATAGAAACAAAAAATGATTATATAAAGAATTATAAGAATTTTTTTTAGAACATCAAAGATATAGCTACGTTTTCGAGAAGTATAATGAATTTAATTTTTAGAAAGATGTAAAATTTACCACGCAACTTCCGGAAGAACCGTCAATCTGACCGGCACAGAGGTGACCTTTTCTGATGGGTACCGAGGTACCATAGGCCTGCAGGCACTCTTCCAGATTTAGAAGCGGGACACTGGCCTCCAAAAGAGCAGTGGAGAGTGAAGGCGAGGGACCATATCGGCCCCAGCCGGAAGTTATGCATTGTCCTTCACTGAGATCCTGTCCAGGACCAGGAAGACAGATAGTACGGACGACCTTGGACAAAGGCGCCGGCCTGGCGAGTTTCATTAAGGCTGTAATAGCAAGATTTTTTTCAGAACTCTAGAAACTCACGACTCGCAAGATTTCTCCAGTTTCAGAACTTATTTAGGTAATAAGAAATATGGGTAGATTTAGTGAAAGACTTGACTTAAATTGAATAAAATTTAGGTTGATAAAACTGAACTTTTGTCGAATGACCTTCAAATTACTGGCATTCCAGAGATACAAGGACTCACCTATGTCGTGCACGTAATTATTGAATCTCTCATGGAGGATCACTTTCTCGACGGGCAAGCGTGCGGATCCGCGTCCTCCTGAGTCCAATTCCCATTCGCCGACCACCGCCGTCCATAACGCACCGATGGGTAAATTGAACAATTCGCTGAAGTAAATATCCACTTGAGAATACGAAGCATAAGGTAAATATTCGAAAAAATACAGTATAAACTAAGAATATCCGCTTAAATATGAATTATAAATATCCATTTAATAATTTTAAATTAAGAATATATTGAATTAATGAAAGTTTAATGAGAGGGAAGAAGAATACCAATTTCCAAGTTTAAATTTATAAAGCAATAAAGAGTAATAGAGTCAACTACGAGCAAAAATCAAGAAAACTTTCTTGAAAAGTTCCCACAAAACACAAAGTTCAAAATCATATAACACAAAACATCTTAATTCATATAATATTGGGACAAATGATGAATCCTGGTGACTCTGAAATTTTTCCCAATTTTTAAATAGTAATGATTTGGAATATAATTTTTAAGTTTCACAATCTTATTTTTCACAATTTTGCAAAGTTCTTTAATAAAATAAAAATAAATACTTTAGTGAATCGTAAGAATCTATATATGTTCTTTTAGCGTCGAAAAATATGTTCCTATTATGGATTAGCCCCGGTTTCATCAATGTAAGATTAACTTTAATCTTGATTTAACTTACTGTTAATCTTTTTCTAATTCTTAGAATTAGAAGAGAAAATTGAATTGACACTGAGTCAATCTTACATTGCTGGAAACAGATAGAGAGATTTTGAGAAGCTTTGTATTGTCTGTATGGGTTGTAAGAATTTGAAGTTTTAGTCAAATTAAAATTGGAACAACAAAGTAACTTTTCAGCTAAAGCATTCTGTAAAAACGTCGAACTCACTTATGAATGCAATGGGCGGCGGTTATCACCCATTTCGGATCAATCAGCACACCGCCGCACCAATGACCGATAAAGCCCAGTTTCGGATGCAGTAACTGAAGGGACACCTGCCAAGGCCACGCGCCCCTTCGGCTCGGTTTGCCGTTGAAGATACGGCCGGTGGTGGTTGTGATCGTTGACAACGAGACGCCGTTTTTCGGCTGGGCCTTCGGCAAGACAATCGATCGCGGCTGCCTCTGTGATGCTGCTGGACATCCGCACTCTGTTATCCGAAGCCGCTTGTATTTGTTTAATGCTTCCATCATTAGTAGCGAGATACGAACTTACAATTAGTATTAATATGGCACCAGGAATATTCGGGAAAATTTAATGGTGAATTCAATCATTCGCACTACACAATGCACACATTAAAAACTACTCCTAAGAAATACACAAAAGTTAACGAAAATTAAAATGACTTAATTTTGATTCTTAACATCAATAAATAGTTAAATTAACTTTCATAACGTTAAGATAAAGTCATTTTAACTTTCTTTTGATTTGGTGTGTTCCTTGGATTTATACAATTAAAGTATCTAAATACTATAATCTTATCAACTTTGATAATGAAATAATAGAGGTGTATTCGGTTAAATAACATGACAGATGATTATTGGATATTTAATCGTTTAAAATTTTATTTGTTAGAATACCAAGACTCTTTGCAGTATCATCATGTTTGAGATTCCTCAAGTAACTATTTTAATGTCCCAACGAAATTATTTTCAGATCTATATCTAGCTGAATTTTCAGGTACATAAATAAAATCGTTTCAGTGTTCAGACTTTTACGTTTAACTTTGATAATTTTATGTTTAGCAGTTTTTCAGTAATGCGAATGACCGAGTTTTCTAAAAAAGTGCAGTAGGACTCAAGATGTGTTAAAAACTTAGAGATATCTAGAATTTTTAAGTAATCGGTAGATAAGAGTGAGGTACACATAATAATTAGAAATAAGATATTGTAAAGAAATTTTAGAATATTAGGATTTCCGCGAGTATTTTTTCTGAAATAGTTTAATTTTCTGAAAGTTTAGTATTTTTTTAAATGTGAATGCAATAAAATACTAAATACATGCAAATCATCCAAAGTTACAGAGAAGTATAAGGAGGATCTAAAATCTAAGTGGATAATATTTCAAAAATAAAGATTCCAAATCAAAATATAAGTGTTGAAAATTTGAAAAAACTAAAATACCGTTTACAATCTGGAATATATAAAATGATAAAAATATAAGATTAATCAAGAATAAACTATACACTTAAAAAATTGCAAATTATATGTTTTAAAGATTACAATAATCTTAATCTTAACTAAAGGCTTTAAAATATTTTTCTTCTTAAACTGAAGAAAAAAAGAAATGTCTTATAAAAAGAATCTTACTAAATAAAAAAAGTATATATACAAATAAACAAACAAAAATATTTAAAAGTGCACGTATCATTAAATAAAGAATTATACTCAAAAATGGATATAAAATCGATGTAATTATTCAAGTATCATCAAGACAAATTTAAATCTTAAAAAAAATAATGCTTTTGAAGATATTGAGTATGTTTAATTAATAGAATTTTCTTTCTCGGTGATGTTACTATTACACGGAAGAAAAAAAACATTTCTGATAAAATTTTAAGGAAAATCGCAACGTCGAGGAATTACTTACTAAAATGATCTTCCCGGATGATTCTTATCATGGCACACTGGGCCTCTGCGAGAACGACCACCATCAGGACAAGCAAATTACCACGAATACGATACATTACCAGCGAAATCAAGAATATACGCGCTGGATCACCACACCGATCACTATGATCTATGGATCTGCATAGCCTGACTAGTCTCGACGACGCCGATCGATCCTCGAGTAGGATTAGCACGTCGCGAAGAGCGGATTCTTCGGTACGAAGCGATCTCGAAGAAAGTGATCGTCGAATAGTGCGGGAGAGGGGAAAAACGAGTGATGCAGTCTAGCAGATGTTGAGAAACACGAGAAGCATTTACGATCATAATTTATGGAATGGAATCTCGACGCCAATTTTAATTAATGAAGAATTCTTCAATCTTAAAAACGCCCCTTTCAAAATAAATGTGAAAAAGAGTGATTTTTCGTTCATGAATTTAAATTCAAAAATAGATATTATGATTAATGTGTTCATTTATAATTTATAATACAAATGAAAATTTATTTAAATATACATATATTAAATTTTATATATCTTTAAAATTACTTAAAAATCCACTTTTTTTTAACAACTTCCTCTATCGACTTTGTATTTTTTATTTTTTAATTTGTAAAAATGTGCCTGAAAATTAATTGTTTGTTCTTAGATACTCAGAGTCTGATGGGATTCAATGTAATCTTTATGTCTTCTACTGTAAGTTTTTTGAGATTTTTAATTAATACTTCTGTATCAATTGGCATTATGATGAAAATAAACGGACAAATGAGATTTTCCTTTCATTTCAGTGACTAGAATGGAAATTGACCGAAAGAAATCTTATTTATAATCCATCGAGAATTGCGATAAAAGAAATTAGCGAATCGAATCGATTAAAAAGGAAGAAGGTGAGAAACTTTCTCTTACTGTAAGATAAAGCTTAATCACAGGATTCGAATTCGGAGGGCTTTTTTCCCTGGTAAAAAATTTCGATGCATGGAAAATTATGCGAAATAGTTGGGCATATTGCTAATTAGTGTTCAGATAGCTCGAGGAAAGAAACCGAGGGAACCGAGGCACAATTCAAGAGTCTCTCTTCTTCTCTCTCGTTCACACACTCAAACGAGGCGACAACTTTCGAGAGCGAATCACTCTACTAGTACGAGCTGAGAGAAACGCGGTCGATATAATGATATAATCGCTAAGACGATAATCCACTGTTCTGGTTTGCGTTGTCTCGATTGCAGGATATCGCGTTTGCAGAGAATCTATAAACATGCAACTGAAGATTTCTAATGACGTTTAAATTATATTCGAAAGATGATTCGGTTTTTGTACAGGAATCTGAATATCTAGACAGCACAACTGATCCATTTGAAAAGTATTCACCTTTTTAAGTTCTTTACGAATTGGTATAATTTGTTTTGAAATGAAGTCAAAAATAATTCAAAAATTTAATTATCTCACAATAATCTCACAGTTGATGTATACGAATCAACAGTAGATGTACAGAAATCTTCCAATATATATATTTCTGAAGAATTTTTGTTTAAAGGATGCTATTATAGAAATAAAGAAAATATGTAGCTGGCTCAAATCCATTTCGCTGTGCGCGAAACGATAGAATGAGAAAGTGAAACCGCATTTACTGTTCTTAGAAAGATCTTATAGAAAGAAAAAAAATTATAAGATAATATGTCACCGTTGTTTTCGATTGTATATATACGCATCGGAATTAAATGTAACAATAAATTTGCAGAGCGAAATGAATAACATTTTTACGTACTTATATTTATCAAAAAAAAAAAACTTTAGAAAAGATGTAAACTTTCTTAGCGTTTTGAAAAATATTTCGATTCATATAAAAAATTTGGAAAATTTTTCATAAATTACAATTTTTCATAAATCACAAAAATTCTAAAAAATTATATTAAATATTTTCTTATTAATTCTAAAAAAAATTGTCTAGGAGGGAGAAAGATTAAAAAAAGATTTAAATAAAAAACTTTTTAAAATAAACTTTTGTATATAATAATAATGTAAATTTAAATATTATTCCAATTGTATTTAAATTAAAATAAAGAATTTATTTAGATGAACAAACACAAACAATAAAAATAGGTTTTTTAAACTCTAACTGCCCAAACATCAATACACAATATTTAAAAAATATTTTTTTAATATATGCTAATTAGATGGTTGTTTTCATCTCTTTACGTTAATATATAAGAAAGAATGTAAACTATTAAAGCGCTTTTTTTTTTTAAGAAAATTGATGTCAGCTATCGCTATAATTTTTCAAAGTATTTGTAGTGCAAAGGTTTTCAATAATTTCTGTCAAATGTCATGAATGTCAAATGTCAAATGAATCATTACTATCTTCCCACTTGAAATTAGTTTTCAATTAAATACCTCACCTCTATGATGTTTGTTTATCATGATTATCAAGTTCGTTAATATTGTTTTATTAGACTTATTCTATAATGATAGTGTCAATATCCTTATCGTTGTGCAGATATAACGTGATAAGAAAGCTATGTAAGAATAAAGAATAGATTTATGGAGCTGCATGATGTGTACAAAGTGTATAAAGAAAACATGTATTTTGAAATAATGTTGGCAAACCTGACAATCATGCGATGGAAACCAACTTCAAGTGAGAAGGCAACCAATGATACCTTTCATATGTCACTCTTATCTAAATATGACGGCTTACTTCAAATAGCTACATAGAGATTTGGAGCATATCAGAACATTCAGAACTATCAGAAGTCTGTTCTCACGTGTATTGTCTTGTGTTGCCAATGATGATAACACTTACGAATTTTAGGTTATTGAGATATTATAGATCAGTATGTGTGACGTGTAAACATTTGTACAATAAAAGAAATGTGTATTATGTTAAGTTTAGTACCGAAAGTGGCAAGAAAGCCGGCTCCGAAGTTGTCACGTTTTCTGATGGGTGAGGTTAGGTTGTTACATTCATACATTTTAACTTGTATGTCAAATTAGATATGAGATATTAGACGATATTACGAGATATTTATATCAAATATTTTATGAATTTAAAACGAAATATTTGTATTCTGTTATAAAACATTTATATATTTAAAATCAATTGTTATATATAATTTACATTAAAAAAGTTACAAAAAATAATGTAGACCGTCATATAGACATTTTTATTTTTATATTTTAAATGTTTTGTAATGAGTTTTCTTTTATCTTTGTGGTATTATTTTTTGATAGAAGAATTTTTTATTATTTTTATATCGATTTTTCTGCATCTTTATAAATTTTAATTTAATACCGAAAAATTTATCTGAAGACTGAGAAATATGATTTTTTATTTATAATTTTTAAAGATTATTAAGAGAAACATCTCGTTTTTAGTTTATTATTATTTGAAGTGCTTAAAAATTGAGAAAAAATAAACTATTTAATTAATTTATATATATTGCTGATTTTTTTATTTATAATTTTTAAAGATTATTAAGAGAAACATTTCGTTTTTTATTTGAAGTGCTTAAAAATTGAGAAAGAATAAACTATTTAATTAATTTATATATATTGCTGATTGATTTATATATTTTTACATATCCAGCAAGACACTCCAGTTTTCTACGGGAAAATATGCACGTTTCGCTGATGGTTGTGCGGTTACAACTCTGGGAGACACTTCTGTCATGGTTACAGCAGTTTGTCAACATTCTACCTATCAGTCAACTACCTCTTCGTTCCTTCCACTCGTCGTGGACTACAGACAAAAGGCAGCAGCAGCCGGTCGCATACCAACTAACTTCCTACGAAGAGAACTTGGACCAAGTGAGCATGAAATTCTTACGAGCAGGGTCATTGATCGATCCATAAGGCCATTGTTTCCAGAAGGATTCTACTTTAATACCCAGATAATTTGCAACATGTTAGCTGTTGATGGCATGAACGATCCTGATGTTATCGCCATTAATGGTGCCTCCGCAGCTCTTAGCATTTCTGATATTCCTTGGAATGGTCCTGTGGGTGCCGTTAGAATCGGAATGATTGATAATGAAGTAATAGTCAATCCTACCAGACGTCAAATTCAAGACAGTATGTTAAACCTTATCATCACTGCGACTAAACAAAATTTAATAATCATGTTAGAAGGTTCGGCCAATGAGATATCGGAGCCATATTTAAAGAAGGCAATAAAATGGGGAGTCAAAGAATGCCAGAACATTGTAACAGCGATAACAAAATTGCAAAAGACGTGTGGTAAATTGAAGAGAAAAATTGAAACTACTGAACAGGAAGACGATAATTTGAAGAGTTCTGTGAAAGAACTCTCGGAGGGAAAATTACAAGATATATTTTCAAATCATACGCACGATAAGATATCGAGAGATATGGCAGTAAACGATCTTAGAAATTGTGTTATTGAAACATTGCGAAATAATGATGCAGATTTGGATGTTAAATTAGCAGAAAAAATCTTTGGAAAAATTGTTAAAGATGTATTCAGGACATTAATTTTAGAGAAGGATGTCAGGTAGTTTTTCTTGTATTCCTAAATAAGATTTTTATTATTGATCTACAAAAATGATCTACAATGATGATAAAATTAAGATTTGACGATTTGCAGGTGTGATGGGCGATCACCAAGTGATCTACGCGATATATCGTGTCAAGTAGATCTCTTTAATCCTCTTCATGGTTCGGCTGTATTTCAAAGGGGTCAAACTCAAGTCATGTGCACTGTGACTTTGGATTCTCTGGAAAGTGCACTTAAAATGGACACCACTTCAATGTTAATTAGGTACGTTAATAAAAAAAAATTAAATTTCGATATCATTTTTTCTTTTATACTGGTTTATTTTGTTTTACGGCATTGCAATGGTATCGTAGATTTATTAAATATAAAAAGAACAAAATATATTATAAACGTTTCAAAATATATTATAAACGTTTCTTAATTAGACCATCTTTTTAGTATACATATAATAAATAAATTAATTCAAGCCATTTTTAAATTATGGATATAATCTGTCAAACGACGAATTTATATAATCTGCATATAATTATCGTTGTAATAAGCGTTTTTTACGTCAATTTTTATTGGAACTAACAAGACTCTAATATCTCATAATTTATTTAAGGTATCTGTCAATCTAATTGCGAAAACATCTTGGTTTGAATTAATTTATTTATTATATGTATACTGAAAATGGTCTAATTAAGACCGAACGTTTATAATATATTTTGAAATTGTTCTTTATCTATTTAATAAATTTATATATTGTTTCGTTCATAAGATCTTGCTTGGTGGTGTATGCTCTTTGTAATATTATTTTTAAATTTTAGTCACTTAAATTTGTTTATTGTAACATAAAAAAATTAGAAAGTAGTATTGCAAGAAAAATTAGTATGATTCAAGCAAAGATATAGACAGTCTGCAGATCTGCAGTAAAATATTCGCTACATGCAGCTGTTTATAGATATTCACAATCTACTATTTTGTATCTCTATTTGGATTTCTTTTTGCTAAATGTTGATCCAACTTGTCTTATTTAATCTTATTGGCATTTAATAAATATTTGCAATTTAATATTTTTATACCAGTGGCATTAAGGAAAAGAATTTTTTTCTTCATTACGAATTTCCACCTTACGCGACTAATGAAACGGGAAACTCGACTCGAGTTGGTCGCCGAGAACTGGGACATGGCGCATTGGCAGAGAAAGCCTTGCGACCGATTCTTCCAAAGGCTTATCCCTTCACTGTAAGACTGACTAGTGAAGTCCTAGAATCTAATGGTGAGGCAATTGTACAGTGCCCCTAGCAATAAACCTGATTTAATAAATGGCCTTGTGAGATTACGGTAATGTACTAAAAACTTTATACTTTAAAAAATTAAAGTTATGTCTTGCTCTGCAAAAAGGTTCCTCTTCAATGGCTACCGTTTGCGGTGGAAGTTTGGCACTGCTCGATGCAGGTGTACCAATATCTTCGGCAGCAGCTGGCGTGGCTTTTGGTCTTGTGACTAAATATAATGATAAACATATTGAGGATTACAAAATATTGACCGATATATTGGTACATATTTACACAACTATTATACAGTTTAATTAATTAAATTAATTTGATTATAAAATATTTGCTGTAGCAAATATTCTGTAACAACATAAAAAAATTGTCACTTTGAAATTGTTTATAAAAAAAAAAACAGAAATAGAAGAAAAGATTATTATATATTTTAAAAGAATATACTTTTATTCCTACAATCATTTATTATAACCAAAATTGCAATTTAAAATTAATACTATAGAATTTCAAAATGATTCAAAATATTCAAACTCATTTTCTGAAAAATCAAAATTCTTTTTTGAGTAGCAAATGAGTGATGTATAACATGGCATCATCAAGATCGTATAAAGATTATTTTAACTTTTCAAATGAGAATCTATTTTCCGTTGCATATTTGGATAGTTGAGATCAAGAAACATTTAG
>Ga0157363_1002138_pt1 | contig 17198 bp, 7 predicted proteins | sample AttsexASBM1_FD_111477 | JGI IMG/M metagenome (GOLD analysis project Ga0157363, IMG submission 111477) | Fungus gardens microbial communities from leaf cutter ant in Ribeirão Preto, State of São Paulo, Brazil - Atta sexdens ASBM1 | ecosystem: Host-associated > Fungi > Mycelium > Unclassified ... | reverse complement strand
GATTATCGGAATTTTTCCAGACACTTTACTTCCAATCTCGGTCAATTTTATCTTTTCTAACCCTCAGACGAGATATTTTCAAACGCCGACGGAACTCGCGAGTGGAAAGCATCGCGAAAATTATACTGACATGTAGATCACGTTATAGCAATCTGGTAGCATGGAAAATTTACTTTTACGAGGCGATAAATAAACCGCCAACTTCGTTTACGAATTACCCTCTCGAAGTACCATCGAAAAAGAACGTTTTCGGCGTTTGTCGTAGTGTAGATCACATTATCCATGGAGCATGACATTTATATTCTTGAAGAACGGTCGACTTTGAAATTTGAATCTGACCAAATTAAACTTCATTAATTTTGATATGATTTTACGACTCAACATGAATGAGCAAACGATAATTTCATTTTATCCAGAAGTATAATAAATTATTTCGAGTCATTGCAAAATTAGAATAAGTTAATATGTTCGAACTTTCTTTCTCTCTCTCCTAGAAATATTGTCTCACGTTTTTTAAACATAGTAACAAGTTTTCTAAACATAAGTTTTCTTAAATATAATATGTATACTGACTTCTTAACTGTTATAAATATTTAATTTAATGAACATGATATTGCAACTGCGTAATTAGTATAAAAAATCATGTAAGTTTAAATATGTATATTTGAATAGATTAATCAAATTGAGAATCACGCAATTGGAATATGCAAGATTGACGAGTACGCGAACAGTAACGACGATATCGGTCCCCAGGGGTGTCAGGCCGTCCCCCTAAGAGGCAGTCGATATCGTGCTATCGAAGCTCCGACGTGTACAAGGGTAAATCATGGCACCCTCTACCTCTATTGGGGCTGATGGGGTGACGAGAGAGCGTGATGGCAAGCACTAGTGAGCAACCTGTCTCCGTCATCGTCGTCGCCGACGACGACGTCGTCGGTAGTATTAGTAGTGGTTAACGGGGATAAGGGAGGAAATGGAGGGTGTTGCCGAGTCCCGACATGCCTCGCTTCGATTAATCAATGGGAATGGCATTTCGGAGAGGTGCTAGGCGGAGGTGACGGCGGAGGTGGTGGTCTGTGTGCCCTTCGAGGATGCCAACAGAAGTGACTACCGTCACGCGGATTGAAGGCCAGAGAGGAGGCAGGGGAGAGGAAAGAGAAGAGATGACGACAGGGTGGACACTTTTGATGAATAGTGCCCACGAACGGAGCCAGTAGGCTTCCGGGTTGCTCTCTTTCTCTCTCTCTCTTTCTCTCTGTCTCTCTCTCTCTCTCTCTCTCTGTCTCTCTATCTATCTCTTCTTTACTCTATCTCAGTCTCTTCCTTCTTGTTATTCACAGTCAAGTGGTGAAACCACCGAGACATGGAGAGGCTAAGAAGCCATGACGTGAATTATCATCCCGTTCCTTCGCGTCGGCAAACAGGCCAAACAGTGAGATCGGCTTGGCAAGAGGCGTCGACGGAAAATTATAATGCCACGTGAGATATCGCTTATAACGATATTGACGATGTCAAATGTCGACGCATCACAGTTCAGCTCGCAAAAATTCTTCAATCTGATCAAAAATCGGGCAAAGGATATTAAGAATTAAATATCATTTATCATTTTTATTAAACTTCACCTTTAATTTTTACGTATTTGACATCTTTAGATAAAAGTTCAATTAATTTTTATTTTAATGGAATGATAATTTTCAAATCTCTGTCGCGATGTTTAATGAGCACTGCTGCTCATATAATCGTCATTAGGAGTTTGAATCCGACGATTTTGAATACGTTTAATATTTTAAGATCTGACTTTTTTAAAAAATGGCATGCACATTGTAATTTTTTATTTTTGAAAATTTAGAGAATCATTGAATACAAAAATTAAGTCAAAATATAAAAATTGTCGTATTATAAAATGACGGATTCAATATGGCGGATCCAAGAAATATAATGTCAAATTGTACGAAAATTATTATGTGGTTTAGAAAAGAAAATTATTTAAAAAATGAATACAATCAGAAATACTGTAAAAATAAAAAAATGTGATAATTTTACGATATATTATTAAATAATATTATAATTAATGTTTTAACAATAAAATTGGGTATTCATTGACAACGAGATGTTAGTAACGAGATAAAAGCTATTTGGAAACATTCAAATATTTGCATCTACAAATATCAATAGAATTTCTTCATTAGTTATTTTTCCTATCATTGAGATACGAAAGGTTTGAAAATTACGCTTATTTACACAATAATAACATATAATAAATATATTTCTTTTAAAACAAATCCTATTGAAATGAATAGCTTAATTTATCAAAAATATAATTTGTTAAACACTAGTATATATATATATATGTACCACTAGACTTTAAAAGATTAATCAAATGCAATTATCTTTCAGTAGTCTATTATGATTGCAATTTATATTACCGTTTACTTGCCATTTACATTAATGCTTCATGTCATCGTAAAATCGCCGATGTGTCAGTTCTTATCCCGTCTTCTATTCTATCGCGCAGTGAGAATGATTCTAATTCCTCGTTAATTAATGGAACGACGTCGGACGTCGTCCAAAAGTACGTAAGAAAGGAGAAGGGTACTTCGCTACGAGAGAGTTCGCTGAAAGCTGGCCTCCATTCGTCACTGTCTAGGACAGAAGTAGACGGAAGCAGGAGAATCGATCCCCCGCGTGTCATCCTTCTCTCCCTTTGTCGTTCCTGTCTTAGCGAGACCGAAGACGAGAAACTCCCACGCATCATCGACACGCATCTTGTCCCATGACATTTCTCCCGCATACATATTGTATACGTATTTTATGATAATAGTGCTCTTCTCCGTCATTGTTATCGCAGCTGATTCGATATCGATTTCTCCATATCAGAAATATATTTTTTTTTCAGAAATATATATTTATGTATATCTATTTTTGGCTTTTTTTCTACAATTGATTAATAAGATTATTAGAAATATTGAATTTGTAAAATCCTAGAAATATAAAATTTAATTAAATTCTAAAATTGTATAATCTGATTATATAAAAATGTAAATCTAAGTTTCCCATTATTTTTTCCTTATTCAATTTGAGGAATCAAATCAAAATTATATTATAATCTATTATTATTAATTGCGCATACATTTGATAAAATTAACTTGTGCAACATATTATTTAAATAAAGATCAATTATATTAAACTTTAAAATCTTATAAAACTATTAAATCTTCTTTTATTAGTCCTCCATCTGCAATATTGAATTTCAAGTAGTTGATTTTTCAATTGTAAATTTTGATAGATAAATTTAAATGTGTAAAGAAAAGTAAAATATAATTCGATTTCTATTATAATAATAATTTATTGTTAAAGCTTTCACAAGTACATAAGAATTTTTTCAGATTTTTAATCTAAATTAGTATAAAAATCTGCATTAAAATTTGAAAATCCAGGTTATGAAGAGTGAAAATATATTGGTGAGATGTGGAAAGTTAAATTCAATTATTCCTTCAACTTAAAAAAAAGAATGTTAAGTTAAGTTTATAATATATCAATATTCATTAAAAATTAACACACGTGCGCTAAATATAATATAAATGTGAATAACATTGAAAAGATGGATTAAATTAACACTAATTTTGATTAACAATAATAAACTCGCTTCCAGTACTCGTTTTGAAGAGGTCTTGCTTATCGCAGACAACTACTTATTTCACTCATTTCTCGAATTTCCTCTCTTCCTTCATAAATACGTGCACTCGTGAGAGCAGAACATGAGAAAGAGGCGCGACTCTAAGTCCATTTTCTACTGAATACAATTCGCGGTTGCGAATTATGTGTCGGCTAACCGAGAGGCGCGGCGTGGTGGGCTGATAGAACGAGTGGATAGAAGGAAGAAGAGATTGGAGAAGAGAAGGAGGACGGAAAAGGAGATAGAGAAAGAGAGAGAAAGAAAGGAAAGGATGGGGAGGGGGAGAAAAGGGTGAGAGCGAGTGCACGTGGGAGAGCAGACGGAGAGCGCTATCGCGAGTTTTCCTACTAGTTTTCCAGGAGTTACCCGAGCGGGAGGAAGAGGCGGAGTGTTAATTACCAGCCGGTTCTGAGCACGGGGATGGGTAGCACCCCGCAAGCCGCCACCGTGCGACGCGACGGGGTGCACGACTGGCGGATAGAAGAGAGAACGGGGCGGCCGGGTGCGAGATAACGTTTTCAATTACCTGCAGGATGTGACGTAGTTATGAGTTAGCTACCCGGAGAGAGCGGAGCTTCACCTAGCTCGCCGACCTATCCAACTGCTTCCAGAAGATGATGAGCCAAGATGGCCGGGACGGCGGGGCGGCGGGTGGTCTGCGGTAGAAGCACTGAGGGTGGGAACGCCAGGAGGATGAGCGCGATGGGAACGGATGCAGGTATCTAATACTTGTACAGCGCGTGTCTCCACGAGATAAACTAAACCCGATTAGAGTCCCTGGCTGCATCATAGCTGTGCGCGCTTGTGTCGCGGACGATTATGGATCGCGTTTTTCATCCTTCGCCTTTGCGAAAGCGTCTCCTGTAGGGAAACTCGTTCCGTTTCCTCATCAAGCACTCGCCGAGAAGAAAAGGGCTGAAGAGTTCCTCAGAATGGCGGGGAAAGAGAGGTTTGGCAGCGAGACCTGAGGAAAAGTCGGAAGAAAAATGAGAGAGAAGGAAGCGAGAATCGATCCAATTAGCGGACGATTTTAATGCACGAAGGGTAGATGAGTGGGCCAGCTTCTAATAATCCCTCGGGACTCTTATCCCTCGATGTTCACGCTTCATCCGTTTCAAACGGAACGAATAGCTTTTTCAAATGCCTTTGCTATGAAAATTTACGGATATCCAGAATCTTTTTTCAATCGGTGACTTTGCGTTGATTAGTGATTTCAGACACTTTGCGGATTATTATCTGTCTTGTCGCGTATCATATGAATGAAAAAGAAATAATCACAGTAAGCACAATCGAAATTCTAGTTGCCAAACATAATCCGACAACTCGACGGCTGAATATTCCTACAATTAACGTAACTAATGTGAGTACATATTTAATCCTTTTAATACGCTTCCATGAATTACTTTTTACTCAGACATCCTTTTAATACATTTTCGTCTTTCTACCTCCTGCAGTTATTATTTGTACTTTCTACCACGGCTAAACTCACAGCTGCTGAGCAAACAGCGGCTTAGTGGGCGCGAAAAATATACTTTTTCCTAATGTGCGCACCACATTGCTAGCTTCTGCCACTGACGTCATATTTATCTCCTTAACTGCGTGATTATGGCGTAAAAACTGGCCGGGGGAAGAACCGCGCAGTTCTACTCTGCTCCCGCCTGTATAATATATTATAATGCATGCGATGGGAAGTTGAAGTTATTTATACGACCGTGAACCAAAATGACGTACAACGACAACGCCGTAAATCTTATTAATGTATTCGTCCAACGAATGTATTAAAGAATCGTTTAGTATTATTTTATACGCGTAACGACCACCGAATTAAACTCAACTTGGATACGAACTCAGAATGTCATGCTGTTTTTTGTGTTTCTCTCATATAAAGTGAAAAATCATTACAAATATGCTGCTTTGTTTCCATGTTTTGAACTACGTATATTATCTCTATAACGAGTCAAGGATTTAACGCATACAATAATATTTGTTGTAATCTCTAGCAACAACATTTGATTGCACTAACTTTTGTACTCAAATAGCATATAAACACTTTCTATGTTCTATAAATATTTATTAAGAATATTCCTATATTTTATAAATGTACACTGTCAAATATTAATGGTATGTTACAATAATAAATATTAATGATGATGATGATAATAATAAATATAAATATTAATAGTGTATTAATATAGCACAACTAATAAGTGTTCTATAAACATACATAGAGATTTTGTACGACATTCTATAAAATATTTTTAGACATATTTTTATACACGTCTGAGTCTGATTTTGTACGTATTGTAAAGTTAGAATACTACGTATACGTAGCTCATTAACTCTACAAATATTTTAAGGAACGTTCTAATATTTTTTTTACTGTATATAAAAATTTCTAAATAGAATATTCTACATATATATTCGTATAATATTCAATTCAAATATTCGAAAAATTTAGTACAATTGTATTTTATAAAAATATTCATAGAATACTTTATATTTGTACTGTTAAAAAAATAGTATTCCCTACAAGAATAGATTGTCAAAAATCTAACAATTGCCATCTATATAAAAAAGTTGAATAAATTGTATTATTGTAATGTAACTAGAAACGGCATCAACTATTTTACGAAATTTTGTAACCTGCATTCCGTTACGAAAGTCCTTACGAAAATTCAGATACAGTGCAACAGACTGTGAGCAAAACTCCGCGAAATGCGCTGCTGTTCGCATTTCGTGAACTCTTCGCATCACCTTAATCAGGGAAAAAGCGAGCCCTGGGCTGTGGGGGAGGCTGATATACGAGGGTGCTCTTTTCCGTTTTCCGGCCGCGCGAGTTTCGAGTTACCAGTGGAAAACTTTCCTCCGCCCTCTCCTCTGACGGGACTTTGGTGCTCGCGGGCACTTGCAATTTATAACCCGCCTAACTGAATCCAACATCACGCGCTGCGTTCTCAATTTTGCTGTTCGTGTCCGACGCTTTTGGCCCTCCGATACACAGTCGCAAAAGAAAGAGCAAAATAACTGTGCATTAGGATGGTCCATCTTTTTCGACATTCGAATTTTTTTAGCGGCATCCCTTAAAATAGTACCAATTCACAAAAAAGTAATTCCTGTAAAATTTCAGCTCGATCGGACAATGGGAATTTGTGCCGACAGCTCGTTAAACATTTGAGTTCCCTTATATTACATTCTCAATTTAAGTATTTAGTATAAGTATTTTTTTTTTTAAGTATTTTCTATAAAAATTTTTAAATATTTTCTACAAAAACTAGCCTAGAAAACTTATCTTTTTTTTAAACATTGTTTTGTTTTTCTGCATTGTTTGAGACCTTATAAAGATCTCATTTAAACAATTTAGGTGTATTGCTAATGATTAAAGAATAAAAATAAATAATTAGTGTAACTCCGGTATACGCCGACAAGTTTTTCTTTTTTGACATTTGATTATTTTTCTTAGGGCACCACCTAAAATAGTGTTCCAATGTATACATATAGATAAATAATAAAATACATATAAAGGGAAGGCTCAATAAATATGAACATATGAATTATAAATGAAGGTGTTACGGATCAAATATACGAGATAAATAATATTTGTAAAATTTTAGATTACAATAATAGGAATTGTGCTAATTAATAAATGAAGATCTGTCTGAAAAATATATTTTTTTAAAATCTTTTATTGATTTTTTTTCATAATTTATAAAATACAACAATAATATAAAAATACATTAATATAAAAATTATTTTTGTTCCTTATTCTTTGTTATAATATTACTGTAATCGGTAATTAGACTAAATTAAAGGATCAATTTTTAAAAAATTAGGGTTTATATTAAAAAAATGTTTTTGTATTAGAAGAAACAAATTTATCTAGTGATGTACTGATTACTGAAGGACGTCTCCTGATTTCTGAAGGAACACTGATTTTTTACAAACTGATCCTACAATTAAGTTTACAAACGAACATTTTTCTTATAAATTCCATACTGTTAACAACTTAAAAGTTGTTAATGATATAGCAGAACGGGGAATAAAACTAATTATCGATTACAACAATATTATAACAAAGGATGAAGAACAAACATAAATTTTTATTAAATGTTGTTAGCGACTATCACAAACAGTTTCCAGATACTAAAAAAGAAATTCTTTTGAAAACCATTGCAGTTGTTAGAAAATTACTTTTACAGCTAAGTTAACGTATTTTTATATTATCGTATTTTATAATATTAAAATCAATGACAAAATTATAATATATAAATTATGAAAAAAATCAATAAAAGAATTAAAAAAGTACATTTTTCAGACAGACTTTCATTTGTTAATCAGCACAATTTTTATTCTTGTAATCTAAAATTTTACATGTATCATTTATCTTGTGTATTTGGTTGGCTTGTAACCCCTTCATTTATAATTCATTTGTTCATGTTTATTAAGCCTTTCCTTTATATGTATTTTATTACATATATATATATATATATATATATACTTTTGGAACACAATTTTAGGTGATGCCCTAAGAAAAATAATCAAAAAATAAAGACTCATCAGCGTATATATCAGAATTACACTAAGAATTTTTTATTTTTTAATAATTAACAATACATCTAATTATTTAAATAAGACGTATAAAGTCTCAAACGATACAGCAAAAAACACATATTAAAAAAAAAAAAGAAAAATCTTCTAAACTGATTTTTGGAAAATACGCTTAAAAACCAATGTTGAGAGTGTAATATAAGGGAACTCAAATGTTTAACTGTCGGCATGGATTCCCGCTGTCCGATTGAGCTGAAATTTGATAGGAATTATTTTTTGTGAATTGAAACCATTTTGAGGGATGCCGCGAAAAGAATTCGAAAAAAATTTTTCTTCAAGAGTAAAGATGGACCCTACTGTGCATGTAATATAAATATGACTTTTTCATTACATCTTTATAATAAATAAATAGTTATAAATAAATAGTTATAAATAGTTATAAATAAGTATTACTGCGTTTATGCTATTAAAAAAAAGACACACATCCTTGATATTTGCAGTTAAAAATTATTCACATACCAATATCCTAAATATCGGCATAAATAATTGTTATCTGCAAAAATATCAAGAATTTTTTTTTCAATCAAGATAGATATAATGACACTTATTTACATTAGATTAGTGCATACTAAAAATTGCTATACAAAAATTAGCGAAGTTAAATGTAAAAGCGTATAAATATTTTAAACAATTAAATATTCAATATTGTTTCGTTATTTAATAGAATAATACGTGTTATTTCATTGTCATAATTGATAATATTATGTCACTGCATTTAGATGCCTTTATAAAGTAATCTTTAATGTGTAATCCAGTGTATGAGTACAAGTGACCAAATTTATCATCATACAGGAATCCTAAAGTCGTCTGTTTAATCGATAAAAATATCGTTTTATTACATAAGATATTCTTCGTATTGGTTTCATAGAATTAAAATTCTTTTTCCATTCAAATACACATGTTAATTTAGGTCCATTTTATGCTAAAAATAAAAAAAAAAGAAATTATAGATTTTTTTTATTGGCTTTTATCTTAATATAGCAGTTAAAGTTATCAAATCATCGAATAAATATTTCGTAAAAGAGTTATGCAGATATTATATGCGAAATAAAGAAGTCAAATATAAAATAAATAAATGAGTAATGATGAAAATCATTAAAATTAATTTTTAAGGTTAAATTGATAATATAAAAGATTATCTTTTTTGACTAATTATAACTAATAATAGTGTATATGTTGCGTGCGATATTGATATAATAGTATCCAAGTATGTAATAATGTGTCGATGTAAATTGCACATATATATATCGTAATTAATTGTATGTATGTGAATCATGTTTTGTCTGTAAAACAGCAATTACGGCGAAGTTCGGTCTTTAATTTAGAATCCGTTCAATGGTGTGAAAATAATCAATTATCATATATATTTTAGTAGTAATAAAAATTATATTGACGTACATTTATGAATGAATATTAGTGATAATATTGCTGAAGTATAATATAAGTATTTTTTTGTTTTAGTATATAAACTTATAATTAGTATAATTTTCATTTTCTATATTTATCGACTATATTGCAGATATAAAACATTTAACTTTTTTTTTTAGTTAATTACGCTTGTTTTAGTCAGCATAATAAATCTGCACGATTGTCTATATCGAAATAGCTGACCACTTAGGTAATGTAAATCTGAATAATGTTTTGAATCTACAGTAATCACAGTTTTGTTAAATGCTACAAATTACTCTAGCAACGCATTGTCTGAGAGAACCTCGACTTAATTCGCCTTTTGTCACCGCCGCATTTCGCTGACTGCAGTGACGCGCGTCCATTGGTCTGTTGGACGTGCATTAAAGTCGAAGAAACGGATTCCGCAAAGAAGTTTTGCGCACGTGGTTGGTGTTTCGTTACGTTAAAGGATTCGGATTTGTGGGAAGGAAAGGATGAGCCGCGAGAGTTGGCGAAGGAGAACTCGCGAGCTCCGCATTTGCATAGCCAAGGCAATTGGAATTGCAAAATCGCAAATTGGACTTGTCTGCGGCTAACCACCGTCACTCTTCTATGCTCTCGCAACAGCACCGTGCTCGCATCAAACTTTTCGAATTAAGTCGCGATAGCATAATCGCTGCCGCGATCGTATATTGCCTTCATCCCTAATCGTTCCTTGATACTTTAAGTCTTTATACTGTAAAAACTATGAGATTCACAAAGTAAAAGAAAGAGAAAACGAATTATATATACTCTCTAAATCTTGTGGAGTGAAGTCTCACTCGAAGAGATTGAAAATTTAGCCTGCCTTGAAAAAAGAGTGAAAATTGGGTCATTCTTTTTCAAGAGTGGCAAATTTTCATTCTTTTAAAGTGAGATTTACTCATTTGAAATAAGATTTGATTCATTCCTTTTTTGATTGAGGTTCCATCTACCCTGATATTACATTCCAAAAAAGGGATTGAGATTTCACTCCTTCGGAGTGAATCTTATTCCAAAAGAATAAATCTCACTTTAAAAAGAGTGAAAATATAGAGAGTATATATATATTTTTTTTTTCAATGAAAATTATTGAAAAAAATATAAAATACATCTCATACATTCTATCCTCCAATATTCTTTATGAAAATTGTATAGCCAGATGCGCCGGCGTCGTCAACACTTCTGTTAGGATTTATTGGAATTATTGGAACTTTCTAGCGGAAGATGGGGCTTACCCCTCGGAGAAACGGAAGTGCGCGCTCCGCAAGGCGAATGAAGTTACGTATCGACTTCGAACAAAAACTCGTTTGATATACAAATAGCATCAGCTTTCTTTCGTCGACCTGTATTTGTTCAAAGAGATTGCGCTGATTTTGCATCCCGTGGATTGTCTCAAAGAGAATCTATAAATTAATTAAGCCGCACTATCGTGACAAACAAATGTGTGGTCAAATAAGATTCTATGCTATAGATATAGATGATTAATTACACAAATCTTTTTAATTACTTTATAAATCCTCTTTTTCATAACTTAAATTCTCTAAATTTAACACCCAAAATTCGAAAATTTTAAAATCTTCTAACGGAAATAATATTTAAAATTCAATATTGTTAAACCGTTTTTAAACTGTTATTTTACTGTTATTTTAAAACATAAAAATAAATCCATCAAATGGAAATTACAGATATGGTTGTACAATATTAGTTAAAAATATTAGTTAAAAATATTAGTTAAAAAATCAAATAGAAAGAAACGAATATCAGTCAAAATTTATAAAAAAATTTTATAAGAACAAATAATTAAAAAAGCGTTGGCAGTCAGCGTAGTAAACAACAATGCGCAATTCGGATAATTAAAAATACTTTAATAATTAATTATTAGATGATATATACAATTAAAATCGCAAGGTCTGACTAATTAATAAAATTTTGGTGAATGAGCGCTGAAATCAATTGTAAAAAACAAAATAACAAATAATGTGGTTTATAATAACTTATGAAGCACAGTGACTATGTGTTGCTGCAGTTTTAGGTAAATAACTTTTAAATGAGTAAATAAATCTAAAAATAATTTTGGTACAAACATTTCTTAGAACATTATTAGTAAATTTATATGCTTTTATAGTAATGCTTTCGTGTGACATCTATCAACCATTAGTAGCAAGATATGGAAATTGAAACGTGATTTGATTTTTAAATAAATTGTTGCGACTTAAGCTTCATATCGTCAACTAAAATTCATATTGTCAACTAAAACAATTAGTTTCATTGAATTTGCGCATTTCTGCATCGATTCCTGCTGCCCCATTACTGTTTATTATTCTTTTTGTTATTCAATTGACGGAAATTCGTTTATCATTGTTTATTCAACAATTAGAAGTAGAATATAAAATATGAATAAAAATTAAAAAGTTAATTGTCTTGATAAATTAACGATTTTTGCATTAAAAAACATTATGGAATTTTTGCATGAAGATAGAAAACTAATTGCTTGTTGAACTAGATTTATTTTTATACAATGATCATCTGCAATTTCGAATAACTTTTCTCATTTAAAATATAAAAAATCCATTGAGTAAAATAGAAAATTCTCGTCTATTTTAAACTTCGTCTATTTTAAACACGATGATTGAATTGATAAACACGATGATGTAAAAATAAATTAAAAGTAAACAAAATAAGAAAAAATTTCTTATCAAATACATTGACTTCTATTTTACAGCTTCTATAATATCGACTATAAAAGTTAAATAATGCTGCATATCTAATCAATTGTATCTGAAGTTATAATGTGCTCGATATCAAGCACGAACACCGTTCGCGCAACCTAGGCAAACCATTCATCTTTATTTTCGCACAAAAATCGAATCCAATTCCCGATGAAGGCGAACGGTGATCGAGTGGGCGCGTACACGCGAACGAGCCGAGTGTGGAAAGTCCCTCGCTTTTCCTCTTTCGAATCTAGCGAACCAAGGGGTTTAGCGCTCTCTCGACGGAGCTCTCGATTTAATATACCACAATATCGCCGAGACCCAAGTCGTCGGCATGGGGTATCAAAATATCTCGATATTATGCAACACATGTCGACATTTACCGGCTCGCGGCCTGGACGTGGGTAGGATAGCTCGCTTGTCGAAAAGACGGTTACAGGCAAAAAGAGGAGGGAGAGGGAATGGGGGAGGGGGAGGAGAGTAAGGTGGTTGCGAAAAGCACGAAGGGTTGGTTGGGAGTTGGGCAAGACGCATGCAAATGGAAAGTTATGCCGCACGGAAACGAATATTGAATCAGCAGCTGGCCCAATAGAGACCGAAGTCGATGCGCGGCGCTCGCTTTTCATCCTCTGTCGCCGCGCAGAAACGACTCCTGCACGTCGAGATACGCTTCGCGACTCCACTTTGGCGCTACGAACATTCTCCCTCGAGGGAGAAAGAGTGAGTGCAACCCTACCTACGAGACGCCGAAGTTGGCGACGTTCCCTTGGACGAGCGACGACGGCCGGTCCGTGCAAGAGATTGGAAAACGTGGCCGCCGGCGAATTGTAGTCTTCTTCACTCAGAATGAAAATCGAACTAGGCTCCCTTGAGACCATCAAGCCGACTTTCCCAACTATGCGTATCGTGAGGAGCGTCAAAAGAACGCGCTTATATCCTCGATTTCGGTTCGTGCAATCGAATTCTCGAAAGTGAACGTCTTGCACATTCGTTAGAACTACTCAAGACATCATTGTGCGATTCTGCATGACTGCGATATATTCTTTCTCTTCGGCATTTCTATTATTTATGTTTACTTATAATTCGTTAAGATTTTTTTACTTTGTTTCTTATCTGTTTTACTATTTCTTGCTCTTATTTTTAGTGAGAATTTAAATCATTTTGAAATAATGAAAAGAAAGAAAAAATATTATTCTTCAATCATAATATGCTCATTTATAAGCAAAAATATTATAATCTTGCTTCAAAAAGTTTAATCTTGATTTGATTGAATTCATGTTGATGCAAGTACTTTGCACTCAACTTAAGATCTGCTCAATCAAAAATCTTGCATCAGTACAAATTCAATCAAATCAAGATTAAAATCTTTGAAGCAAAATTACAATATTTTTGCTTGTTTTTGAATGTTATATTACGGTTAATTTAAAAATAATCTTATTTTCTATGCAGCATTTTTTGCATAATAATATTTCTTAATTATAATATAACGATTAAGTAGTGAAGCGTAGCAAACATATACTTTATATTATCATCTCACAATACTGGTCGTCCGTTCTATTGTCCGCGCGCGCGTTTGTAAGATTTCTCAGAAATTTTTAACTTAATTTTTTCAAAGTCTATTTTCGACAATAGGTAAAGGTTCAAGAATCTTATGTCCATCGAGACCAAAGTGAAATTGATTAAATCTGTATCAAAAATCAAGATCAATTTTAACAAAAATTTTCCAATAGTTATAAATTTTCTACTACACTACTTACAATTATATTAATTGTAAAGGGTTTATCATCATTATATTATTATCTTTATTTGATATCAATTATGTGATTAAAACTTCACATCAAACTGTTCATAATTCTACGTTTCTATTTTTTTTCTAATTTCTTACAATTATTAATTATTATTTTCTTGTCTCTCTCGATTATTGATCAGTTATTCACTTATACTTATAAATTATAAATTTTAATCTAAGCAATGTTCCTTATAGATTTATGTTGGAATATCAAGGTACTTCTATTCTATCCTATTCGATTCTCGAGCGACGGGAATGAGGAAAAAGAAACAAGACATGAAAAAATGAAAAAAGAATATACGAGAGCAATGATCGGACGCACGCGTGCCGGTATGTGGTCATTCCGTGAAAAACAACGGTTGTGATCGCACTTGCTTATTCGATCGATCGATCTGTCGATTGAACGTATGTGCATAAACTCGACTACAGAGCGGATAAGTATTGTAAAACCAGGCCGAGTTTCGCAAACGCGTGAATAATGGACACTCGTTTGATAAGCGAAGAAGTGTTCGCGTGAGTCCGCTCAATTCATCCATTGGGCAGCGGGGATGATAGAGAAAAAGGAAGAGAGGGAACGAAAAAGGAAGAGAGAGAGAGAGAGAGAGAGAGAGAGAAAGAGGAAGAGAGAGAGGGGGAGATGAGAGAGAAGGAAAGAGGATTCACGGAACATAGAATTATTTATCGACGAGAAGGTCGAAGCTAAATAAACGTCGGATTTTCCACAGAGCTTATCCACCGCATTGGCGATGCGTGGTCGCAATTCCTCGATCCATGAATCATCATTATCGTGGCTTTTAGAGCGTTATAGTCGCGGCGCGTTGTTTCTTCATGAAGCTAATCAGTTCTGCCAATATTACTAGATTTATCACGTCGCACGTTAACAATTTACTTTGATAATTTTGAAATAATTACAACTGCATATTTTCTTTCATTAGTAAAGAAGTTTTAATCCCTTGATTAATGAATATATTACTTTAGCTTCGTTTTGTTAGGTTAATCTCTTTTTTATAACGATATTACAAACTCTCCAACTATACTGTTTTGTTGCATGTAAGTAAAATACATTGATGGAAATTATACAAGCACAAGAAGGAGAAAACAAATACGTAATCTTGCATATACAAAATAACATAAATGTTTCGTGATCCATTTATCAAAGCTTGAATTTTCTTCATGGAAAGGATGTGAAAAATGAATTCTAATTTAAAAATCAATGATTTTGTAACTTGTTTAAATAGAAAAAAAAATATATACATTGCGGTCAAATTATTCCGACCTTCCTATTTTATTTCTTTTATTTAATCGTACATCATGCATTGTGTACGTGCGCCAATTGTACTCCGAAACATAAGTTCTACTTTTCGTGAAATATTTATTTAGAAACATCGCGGGTCGGGCAAGGTGGCGTTTGTTGCATGGCGAACATTAACGGAGCACGCCAACGTGTCCGTGAAATGTACCCTTGGCGTGGTCTAACCGAAACGTATGATCTTTCAAAAATGCATGGGGTCTGCAACGAGGATGCAACTCCACCTTTTTGCCCATTCTGTCTGCGAATGAACTCTCGCGAGATCCACCAACATAGTTTGAAATAATTCTCGTCTCTATACATTTTAACTTTAGTGTAACAGTTCTTAGATTTTGCAGCAACATGATTGCAGAAGAGACAGAGAGAGAGAGAGAGAGAGAGAGAGAGAGAGAGAGAAGACAAACGCTATTTTCAATAACAACTGTTTTCTATCACTTTTTAAAATTATATTTTTATAATTTTATTTTTCATATAAAGAAACGAGCTACTTGAAATTTTCCATTATATTTTTTATTATAAATATTATACGATCTAAATTTTTATCAATTGGCAAATATGTATATGTATGAATATATATATTTTAAATTATTGAATATAGTAATATATTATCAAATTACAAGTAGAAAAGTTTAGAAAAGCCACTGCAAGTTAGACATGCGCTACATTATTATTACATAAAACTGAAGTATAAACATTTCAATTCTCGATTAGAATTCTCATCAGTGTACAATAACAATTGTTATTGTACACTAATGAGGACTGTAATCGAGAGTTAAAACGTTTGTATTTCGGTTTCATGTAATTGTACTACGGTTTTATGTAATAGAGATGTGACATTCATCTAACTTGTGGTGGCTCTTAATACAGGCTTTTCTACTCGTAATTTGATTTTATTCATTAGAGCTAAATTTCAAAATTTAACATACAACTTATTTTAATATTAATTATAGAAATAATTATTAATTATACAAATCAAATTTATGAACGATTCACTTTTATACTGGAAAATATTCAGTTGAATTAATATTTTTTTGATAGGTTCAATCATTTTAAGGATAGCTCGATCCCCTTGATAAGGAATACCTCTTTTTCTTCTTGCTCTTCATAAAAATTTTATCTTTATCGCTGCTGTTGCATTCCGCGTGGTGAAACACGAGGTGCCAAGATGAATGTAGGGCCTACAAGTACGACCAAAAAGTGCGCACTTCCGGCGGAACCGAAGTATGTCCAAGACGTCGGGCCACAACTGATATTGTTACCGTTGAGAATTGGAAGGAGGGTGAGAAAAAGATTTTCGGAAATTTCCCGGGGGCCCAGTATCTATATTCCTCTCGTTTTGGAACCAACTTTTCCGCTAATATTTCATTACGGTTGCGTCGGTGCCGGCCATCTTGTTTCCGGACTCAGACGTACCGGAAGCAGCCGGATATGTCGCGACAAAGCACTGTTGCGGAAAAATCATAAAGCTATGAAGCATGGATAAATAAGGAAGAAAGAATAGTTGCCACTTGTTCATTTTAAAATTATGGACATCGGAAAATTAATGTTTGTCTCTAACTGTGTTTACATTTCAAAGTTTACAAAGAAATAAGAAAAAAGAATCTTTTTATAATTAATATAAGTAATATAAGTAATATATTTATATGAATTTTTTATAATATTTTAAATTTCGTTTTCTCAAATTTCGTTTTTTAAAAT
>Ga0157363_1002137_pt1 | contig 17199 bp, 3 predicted proteins | sample AttsexASBM1_FD_111477 | JGI IMG/M metagenome (GOLD analysis project Ga0157363, IMG submission 111477) | Fungus gardens microbial communities from leaf cutter ant in Ribeirão Preto, State of São Paulo, Brazil - Atta sexdens ASBM1 | ecosystem: Host-associated > Fungi > Mycelium > Unclassified ... | reverse complement strand
TATTAAGAAATTGTTATTTATATTTATCTAAAAAAATTAAATAAATTGATTAATTAAAAATAGTACAACAAAGAGCATACATGCAAGGTCTTTTGAGCGAAACAATATATAGATTTATTAAATAGATATAAAAAAGAACAGTTTTAAAATAAACGTTTTGGTCTTAATTAGAGACCGCTTTCAGTATACATATAATAAGTACATTAATTCAAACCAAGATGTTATCGCAATTAGATTGCCTTAAATTGTGAGACTAGAGAGAGAACTGACTCTTGTCAGTTCCAAAATAAAATTTGACGTGAACAATCGTTATAATGACAGTTATATGCAGATAAAATAAATTCGTTCTTTGACAGATTATATTCAATGTGTCCATAATTTAAAAAGAATGGCTAAGTATTTGAACGCATAATTTCCAGATTTTGCATCGAGAATCTGAAAAAAATTGTCCTGATTCTAGATGACGATAACAAAATGTCACATTTTCTCGTTATCTAGAATCAAAATAATCTTTTCTTTTAACAAATCTGATTTTTTGGCTAAAATTCTCATTCTTTTCTCTCAATTGCGATAATATCTTGATTTGAATTAATGTATTTATTATGTACACTGTGTGTGAAGATCTAATTAAAATCGAAAGGTTTATATTTTAAAATTGTTCTTTTTATATTTTAATAAATCTATATATTGTTTTTCGCTCAAAAGACCTTGCGTAGTGATGTATGCTCTTTGTAATATTGTTTTTAAATTTTAGCCACTTAAATTTGTTTATTGTTGATTAATTAAATAAATTAAAACAATCAAATAATAAACACTTGACACTTTTTTAATATCCATACTGACTATATTATACAGGATATTCCGAATTTAAATGGAGCGAAATTTAAATCGAGAACGTGTAGGGGATCGATAAACTAAGAAAAAAGTCCTTTAGAGATATGCACGTTTTTGTTTCGTTTTGGAGAAAAATTGCAAAAAAAGATAAAACATTTTTATTTTTATACCTTTTTTTGTTATTTGTTCATTCATACTTATTTATTCACGTAGTTACTTGTTTAATGCTTCTGAAGCATTATTGTTGAAATCATAAAACAATAATATTTTGAAAACAATAATTTCGAAAATTATAATACATTTTGTTTTTTTTGCAATTTTCTCCAAAACAAAACAAAAGCGAGCATATCTCTAATTAAAAGACTTTTTTTCTTACTTTATCGTGTATTCCTTGCTTTCGAAGTTTGATCATCCTATATAACTATACATATTGCAAATATTAAGTAAATAAAAAAATAATTAAAAATTTCAGTCGCATAATCTAATTAATTTTTTAAATAAAGAACACGTTACTAAAATTGTATTTATTCTTACAGATTTATTCTTACAGATGCTAATATTTTTAATCTAGTATACGTAAAGTTTTGTAATGGGACGGAAAAGTATTTCATATAAATTATTATAAAAATATATTTTTTGCATATTTTTTAAAACCAGTCATATATCGGTATATTAAAATATTTAATATAATTCTCGTATATATAAAAAATAATTTAAATATATCTATTTGTATAAAAAATTTTAAGTATTAAATCAACAAAAAATAACAACAGATTGATATAAGATTAAGTACAATTAATATGAATGTGCGCTAATATGATGATATTAGCCATTTTTTATCATCTGAGAACTATTTGCGATTTCGTCATTTGTATAATAGTTTTAATTAATTTTTAAAATAAAAAATTTTTTAAATAAAAAATTGTTTTGGGATATCACGAATATAATTATTATACATTTTTACCACAGTTTATGAAATTTAACAGAAGTTTACAATTTTTATTATCTGGTTTTACACTTCTTCTAAAACCACATGTGCAAAAACATGAAATACTTAGTAGACGTAGTACTGAAATCTTTAGAAGTATGCAAATAGAAAGCAAATCCATGAAAGTAGCAAAGATCAAATACGAAAATACAAACAGGAGAACTTCAATAAAGAGCACTTTCAAGTAACTTTCTGGAAATGCGATTTTCTGAGCATAGCTAGAAAGCACAGCTAGAAAGAGATTATGAAGTGCGTGTCTCTTAAATCCAATTTCTTCGTAAATAGAGGTCCTTGGTGTATTTGCAAAGGAACAAGCGTTAGTACAATAAAGTAGAAATGCAATATTAATTTAATGCGTTTTGTTCTTAAGAAAATTAAATATAACTACTATTTCTAGAAAATTGTGTTTTTGCCACAATATTATAGTAATTAGTGTTATATGTACATAAAATTGAAAAGATAGCATTAATGTTTATGCAATACTTTCACTATATTATATATAATATAGTGAGTATCTATACTGTAGTAATATCATCTTATTTCTATCATCTTATTTCTAGATATCATTAAAGAATACTCAATACATTTTTGAAATATTTCAATAACATATTATAATAATTAAATGTAGTCAAAAATTCTTATACAAAAATATTGAGGTCACAATATTTTTTAAATTTTTTCTATGATGTACCTGCGCATAAAGAAACCAAAAGACAGAATTATTTAAATAATAAAAATTAATGTTATTTAAATTGAATCACGAAATTAAAGTAAAAACTAATAACAAATAATAAGTGTGCGCGTGTATAAGAGATGTGGAGGCTACATTCTTAGCTAACTTTCGCTTATAATTCGTAAACTATTGCAATCTCAGCATTATTGTATGAAAATTTTCAGTTTCATTAATCTTTAGAATATACTATTAAAATATTGTACAATAGTTGCGGGATGCCTCATATAAATCTATCTTAAGCATTACGGGACAGCCAGGAATATGCGCGAAACATTCCAGTATGATTCATGAGAGTGATATTGCAACGTTACAGCTATCTGTTATACTATCTGTTTCAATAGACGTGTACTACGCTTGATGTAACGCTCAACTGACACCGACACGAAAATAATAGACAGTTTAAACAATCGTAAAATTGAATAAGCATTAATATACAGTTTCGCAAAACATAATTTGATCGATAAAAATGATTGTATTTTAATTATTAAAAATTTGCCCAAAAAATATGACAATAATAATATAAATTAGATGTGATGCAGTTAAAAAGACATTAAAGATTTATTTTTTCTGACATATTTATAGTTTCACATTAAATACTTTTGAATTTCAACTTCATATTTGCTTCATTCAGTTATAATTTTAGATCACAGATAAACTAAAAAAAAAAAAAAATATAAAATATTTAGAGATCGGATATTAAATAAGTTAATAAGCTTAAATAATACATATTGTTGCAAAGAAATATAATATTATGAGACAAAGTTCTATTTATTTAGTATACAATGAATATTTGTTTGCTACCCACAAATAAATATTCATTGAAACAAGTATAATAAAGCATAATAAAAATGTTGTATTCGTCCAGGAAAAAATTTTCATAATGATTCATTTTGTATGAAGCATAACAACTTTATGTATTTTACGAGCTTAAAATGTGAGTTAACGTTGCATAAAAATATCATCAACTCGAACTTTGCATATTCATTAAAAAGAATTCAAGCTAAAGAAGAAAAATATTACGTAAATTATAATGATTGTATCACTAGAAATTTATGATTACAAATTATATAACGTTTTATAAAAATTTATTTTAAAAATAATACTGTAATAAAATAATGATGTAAATGTTTTCAATAATGTTTTTTGACCTTCCTGACCTGAGCGAAAAAATAAAATTCGTATCATTGAATTCTTTATCATTGTCAACGGAATTATATGTCAATATAATGTCATTCATATATCTCAACATTCAATAAGCAGATATACTCGCTATCAGTAAATTGCTGGAAGCGCAAGTTTACATTAGACATGTGTAAATTGTGTTCTACCACAATTTGATTACATATTACATTAAAATATGATATTGTCGATACGGGTGTAATACGTGTCGATGCATTTCGTCTGTTTGAGACGTAAATTCAGAGTTACCACATTTAATCGTATTTTCTTCGCGTGAAATATTACAACTAATTTGTTTCGACGATTCGACGGCGGATTATTATTTCATAACGTGCATTGTATCCGTAACCATCAAACTGCGAATTTCTCGTTGGTTCTTGCTACGTGATCGATTTGCAAGTTTCATTAGTTTGTCCCCGGCCCTTCATTTGTTTACGATACGTGCCCGCTTCTATCGCCGGAAACGAGTCGTTTGTTACAATGTATTTTCGCTTTTCGGCCGTCGCGGCCGTTGGATAGAAACATCTCACGGAATCGCAATATGCACGGAACGTGTTATGCATATATGCAGACAGGAAGAGAAAATCACTGCGATACGCTCCATCGCGTTAGAAGCGTCAACTCGCCAGATTTATCATGTTTCTACTTATATCGAGATTAACCCCGTATGAATAATACTCTAAAATAGAAAGACAGAGAAAAAGATAAAGGGAGAGAAAGAGAGAGAGAGACATTGACTAAATCTAAGAGAGAAACGTGTATATCAATTTTCAAATTATCAAATTATTTGAGTTAAGAAAATTAATATTCTTAGGTTATACTCTATATTACGAACAGAAATTATTGCGTCTGCAAAATATGAGAAAGCCCTAAGGCTAAATAAGGCAAAAGATCTTGTAATATTCGATAAGTTACTTTTCAGAGTTTTCTTAGCTCTTTCTCATTGTATTACTGAGTCCCTTTTTAATTTAGAAATTTTTTTTTAACAATTTTAATCTTTCATGTTGTTCAAGATATACATATAGAATCAATGAAGTAATGCTTGTAAAACATTCCTTATCAAATTATAGATATTACAATTATCTTTATTATAGATGATTTATAGATTACAGATATTTATAGATATTTTAGATTATAGATATTTTATTGGACGTTATTGCTAAATAAATAAACCATTAGATCAATTTCTATTATTAAAAAATTATTAAAAATTAGAATTACAAAGATAATAAAATTTAACATTTATTTCCCAGATACATACATGTTCTTTCTGTATTTTCATATCATAAAACCAAATTTAATATCTACGTTTTCCATTGTTTTAAATAAATCGCCACTTTAAAATATATCTCCACATTAAATGTTTGAAAGAGCTTTCTCCTAAATGTATTATTCGGATATGTGTCAAGGGAAAACTTTATGGTAAAACGATGCAAAATGAAACGCGCGATTGTAAATTTTGCGCAATTTGTCCGATATTTAGCGGACCGTGCCTCGATTAAATTGACGCAATTTGCGATGAGAAACGTGTCAGCGAACAGGCGTTTTCAAGTGTGGAATTATTTTTATGTTTGCAGACTGGGGGAGGAGGAAGAAGAGAACAGAAGCTCGCCATTCCGGCTTCCGCTTTGACTCAACGTCCGACTCTTTGTATCTCTCCTCGCGGTCACACTCGGTGTTGAAAAAAGAGAATTCAAAAATTTAACAGCGCGTAATATTCAAAGCACGGAGAAAGAACTTAATCAACGTATGCCCGCGAAAATCTGTACAGACAGACCTTTATGTCACGGTGATTTGAATAATTTATATGTCTTTAATAATATTATTTTCCTAATATTTTTCTTTCCATGAAGAAGCATCATTACTGTTGTAACCCAGTTTCGTCATGTCACTTTCTGTGTTCATTAGCACTGAGGCGCGTATGCGCATGTACGGCATAAGAAGGATTCATTGTCAGAACGCGTAATTATTCACTGGCCATTCGACACGTATCGCTGTCCTACATTCGCGTAACTTGCTTATTCGCATACTATATAAAACAACTATACTACATATACTATATATAACAAATATACTATATAAAACTAATCTGTAGCAGCCTAATACTGTCTACATTCACATAACTTGCTTATTCGCATATTATACAAAACATTAATCTGCAGCAGCTTAATATTGTTTCATATATTTAATTTACTGTTAATTTAATGATAATTTTTTTCCTTGAACATGAAGGGAATTATATTTTGAAATGATGATGATTGAAATGATGATTGATGATTGTATTGCTGAGAATGGTTCCAAAGTGAAACGTATTATTTTTTAGAATAAAGATTTAAGATTAAGATCTTGCGTATTAACTATTAGATTAGCTCTCATTTGCCCTGGATTTTTTTATGTTAATTTGCTGTGCATTAATGAAGATTATTTACAAGGTCTTAATAATTTCAACTATTAATTACAAAGCTTTAAAAAAATATTTAACATAATTTTCTTCATCTAATTTTCGATATCCTAAATAAGATGATTGATATTTTGTAAATGAAACATGAAAATTGCAAATTGATTGATTAATTAGTATGACGTTTTAATAAAACATTTAACATTTATGATTTTCTTCGTCTGATTTCTTATTTCTTTATCTTGACTTTTTTTCGTCTTAATCATATCTACTATTAAAAGACGTCTCTCGCGCTGAATATTTTATTGACTTATTTCTCTCAGCGTCAAATTTTTATACATATATTGAGAAAAAAATAATAAAATTGATTTTATAAATGACATAAAATAGAATAAGAATTAAAAAATTACCGAATATAAGAATTTACAAGTATGTATTTCAAAATTATTGATACTTAAAAAGTTTTAAAAAAATGCGGAAAATTTAAATTTCATGTTCGCAGTATATTGTATCGAAAAAAAGAATCATAAAGAATTAATATTTCCCAATTTATACCATAAAATTTTCTAAAAATCATCCGTAACCTTGCAGATAATTCACATATATGCGATCGAGAAAAATAAAAAAAAATTTATCCTATTTATGGCAGATTACCTACAAGGATTTCTAAAAAACAGCAAAATTCTAATTTATATTTTGCAGGAGTTTTCGAAGAGATTGCAAATACGTGAGTGATCGATGTCGGTTCAATATGCCAAGATGACTTAGCCATTAGTCATCCGCGCCCACCCTTGCATAACCCTCAATTAATTATTATCCTGATAAATGTCACAAGCTACGTGTTTCGACAATAAATCGTTAGACCGATGATGCGCGGCGCACTACCGAGGTGTATACCCAATTGTACAGGTGTATGTCATGTAATTTGATAATCGGGTAATGCTTAAAGTTAACAATCTATCACATATCATGATTACAAGCGATAAACATTAAAAAATAAAATGTTAATTTCACGAGTGTAAAATATATTTTAATAAAGTAAATTTAATTGTTCATAGAAACCAGAGCAATTATTAATGTCGAAATTATACATATATTAACACATAAAATTCACAAGATAAATACAAATAAATCAGACAGCAAACGACAACAACAATTCTCTTGAATCCTTTTTAGTACAGTAAGAGACAAGCAGAAATTAGACAGAGGAATAAAAAGTTCTGATTCCTCTTCCCACATAGTCAATAGATGAAAATTCTAATAGTCAATTTATAAATTCCAAGGATCCAATGAAGAAACTCATGTTAGCTCTCCAACTTTTGAAAAAACTTTCTATAGCTTATTTAATTGCTCGTCATTTACACATGTATACATTTTGTATACATTTTGAACTTCCGTTTGCACTTCTGGTAAAAAAGTTACTAAAAAAAACAGTTTTAGAGAACTAATTTCACTCTAGCTCTCCTCAATCACGAGCAAATTAGATTCAATTAGTCTCAATGAATAGATTTTCATAGATTTACATTTCAAAACAAGTCGATTTTTTGTTTGTATTCTTCAGTTAAAAAGTTATTAATAATTAAAGTTTCGAGGACCGCTTTCTCAGATAGGTTTAAATATAGTAATTTTTTAATTAAGGTTATGTAAACAAAGAATCGACTTATTAGAGCATTTTTTATTAACTCTAGAATCATAAACTATCATAAATTTAACGACATGCATCAAGTTAGTTTATAATTCTAAGGTTAAGGGTGAAATCAATATTTGCATTATAATCTAGAGAAAATAATATATGCATATACATATATATATATTTCTAAAGATAAACAAAATTTTATACCATGTTGTATACCACAAATTTAGGTTACAATAGGTATGGCCAAGTACTATCAAGTTAGACTGGCACTAAAATCCATATTTAGATATGCAGTCTGTACTGTGTTTTCGTTTAGAGACTGTATATGCTGTCTTGCTTGCAACGAAAATAAACAAGTCCCCTAACAACACTAGTCTAGTCTTTCAAGGGAGTTCTCAGGAGACTATTCGAGAAACTTTGTTCCCAACCAACAACGCTTTCCAGGTGCATCACCGAGGGATAAGAATGCTAGAAACGGCTGGAGAAAGGAACGAGAAACAATAATATTACTTGACAAAGAACAAGAAAAATTACGAGGTGAAGAAAAGATTCTGCACGTCATGGGACCGCAAACGCGCTTCAATTCACAGAGATAATATTTACTCCCCACCATCGAGAGATAATGCAACAGCAAAATCGATATTTGTGCAAATTAACTTACTGTTAAAAAAACGTAAATTTTCAAGAGGACGCGAAAGAACAAAAGTTTATATAACGTCTCGAGGCACTTTTCGTAAGAAAGTGGAGAGATGACCCAGTTAAATTATAAAAGAAAATTTTCGGTAAAGTTTGAACGTCATATGTGCGCATCTTTACATTCTCTGAAAGTCCTATAAATTCAAAAGCTTCGCTCGCTTTCAACTTCTGTTCAAGAGAACAGAAAGCGAGATTATATTAACCCGGTTATAAGCACGTCTGATCAATGCATAGTTAGCGTGTCCTTTTGGGACTTTACGGAGAAGTTTCATACTCTATAGCTTCTCGATAGCTTCAGAATACGCCTCTTAGAATGAAAAGTATGAAGAAACCACGTCCGACACGGTAGATTGAAAACAGAAAGATACACAGCGAACGTGTGAGATGTATGTGTAACATGTATTCGGCCGCATTTGTGCACAAACACCGATTTCATACGTGATGGATGTTTGAATTCCTCTATAGAAAACAAGTTTCGACAACAGATCGCTTGTAACATGTCAGGTATAATTTTAAGTTTAGAAAATGTACCTTGATCTTGGATTTACATTTTTCAAAACTATTCTACGTATGTTATGTATAATACGATATGAGAGAAAAAAGAAAGATCTGAAAGCGATAATTCTTACGTGTAATAATTATATATTAGAATAGTTATATCATATACGTATAATTATTTTTAATATATTATTTTTAATATTTCTAATATTTCTAATATTATTTTTAAGTACAATTATTATTATTTTTCTTAAGACAATCTTAAAACTTTTGGCTTTTCATTTAAATGAGAAATAAAAATTAGAACAAAATCATAAGATAGATATTTAATGACAAAGACACAAAAGTGCATTTCTATTATTGATAATATCAATTCTTAAAATATATAATATAATAATATTAATTGATAATATTAATTGATAATATTAATAACACTAAGTATGTAAAAAATATTTTATTTAGTCTTTTGTTTCGTTATACCGTTTGTTTTTTTATACCGTGTAATCTATATTGTACAATAATACGTATTCATACATATTATTCGATATTTTTTCAATCGAATAATCTGTGAATGCTGGTGTGTGCGTGCGTGCGTGCGTGCGTGCGTGCGTGCGTGCGTGCGTGCGTGCGTGCGTGCGTGAGATACATTTAAAGTTAATCTTTTAATGGAAATTTCTTAAGAAATGTATTTTATTCTGGAAGCAGAACATTTTAATGAATAAATCTTGAATTAAATTCCTTTAAGATAAAATTCAGTTAAAATTAGAAACTATATATAAAAGAGATTTTTTTCCCTTAACTTATCTTATACAAACATTTCATTAGAAAAATTTAAATTCTTAAAACTGTATTAGCTCAAATAATATTCTACTTTATCATTAAAATACTGTAAAGTAAATCAGTGTATTTTTATTTAAACATAAATTTGAGATAATATTTTTGAAATCTAGAAAAAGATTATTCTGTTATGATATACATTCTGTTATGAAAAATAGCGTATTACATTTTTGTTGCATAAAATCTCAAAAGTAAACTATTTTTTTCTTGATTTTAATGAATTAAGATTTCTTGTCGTTAGTATGACGAATCTTTCTAGAATAATAAGTACATTCGACAAATTCGATTCGCGACAATACTTATTCTTTATTTCAGTCTTCACTGATTTGTTAAAAGATCAAAGGAAGTATTCAAGTGTTTATTCTCAGGCAATCTTCGCTTTGCGAATAAATTAATATTATGAAAACCGACAGAAAATCTATTATAAATTTTCAATTCTGTTATAATGAGGGAGTACCAATGATAAATAAATCTTCAAGCAATAATGATTCTCCCAATCCCGAGAAGTCTTCGAAAAAATTTTTTTCTATCTGCAAACCTCATTAGAGAAAATGTCGATTAGATATTTAATTTATTATTTCTAACGATCGATGGTCGAACATGTATATAAATAAAAATTATTAATTTATATTAAAACTACGCATTATTGTTGCATTTATATTGATTATATTTTTTTTTTAATATTTCCCTTTAGTCTGACTTTTCGAAAAATGAAAAAAATTTTCACATATATTAAGAGATGGAAAAATAAAACGAATGGTTTTAACGAACTTATTAATAAAAGAAAAACAATATTAACAGATTTCATATTAACCACATTAATTAAGTACGAAGCAAATATTAATATGCGAATACTTTTGTTTGCAGTGTGCATTGTGGAAAATATTCGCGACAAACAAAAGAAAATCAGACACATGATGTTTAACGTTAACGATTTTAATTAAAATACGAATAAACGATCTATGATCTTTCTATGTAGAAGCATGTGCACACACGTTTCGATTAAATTTGCATGCAAATATCCTACTGCCTTAACGAAATGAATTCAGCACATTGGATTTTTCCTTTGTGCCTATATACGAGCATCAGCAATTCTCGAGATTATCTATGTTCCGATAAAAAAAAACACTTATGTACGTGATAGCGCTCAGCAGTATAATCTGCATAACTCGTGTAGGCATATGTATCGTAACTTTTGATCATAAAAATCTAATTTAAAAAGATATTTCTAGAGAAAGAGAGAAAGAGAGAGAAAGAGAGAGAGAGAGAGAGAGAGAAGTAGCAGGTTTTATTAATTAAAAACGATATTGAAAATTAAAGTTTAATCGTCATCGGATAATAATCGTAAATAAATGAATAAATATCATTCTCATCTCATTTTCCGTGTACTTTATTTCAACATAGAATTTTCATTTTATGCATAGTTTTTGAACTATTTCATGCGAAAAATTGAATTCTGGGAAATAATATCCGATCCAATTTTCACCAAAGAAAAATTTAACTTTGCCGAGGAATTTGCCAAGTAAACAAGAGGGGTTATATAAAACAAGACGTCAAATATTCGAGCTGGAGTAATATACTCGTTATTGATTATTTATACAAAATTCTCAAAAATGAAACAAAAACGCGAAATATTAAGAGAGATATAAAACAAAAAATATAATTAATTTTTATAAATATAAAACAAAGCGTAACTTTAATAAAAAAATAAGAATTTTTTTTGTTCATATACATTCATATACATTTGATCGTCAAAGATAATTAATCTTTAAATACGTAATGTCCGAATATATATATATATATATATTTATTATATATATATATACATATATATATTTAAAAAATATATATATTTTTTTTTTAAATCAATATTTTATTATATAAAATACTAAAATAAAATTTATCCTAAAAGCGGAACTGTATTCGATAACTAGCACTGTTGTGCATACCAGAAATTTGGATTTTATCAGTAAAATTCGTTTTATAAAACGCCATTTTTTGTTTGTGTTGAAAGACATTTGTCAATTTCCAATTTATCGTGAACTCAGCGCAACACGTAAATCGTCGGCCTTACGTGCACCACTTTAACGATTTGCATGCTCCTTCGGACAGTTTACTGCAACAAATTTGATGCACGTAAAGCAACGGTTTTACGTGCCGCATTTCCAAGAAAGACAAAAAGGAGGAAAAAGATGAAAAGCGATCTGCATTTTCTCATACTCACCCGCGCCAACGCCACTGCCGGGAAGCTCTCCCACGCGAGTTGTGTCTCTTCACCCGGGTTTCCGTGACGCTGACCTGCGAGAATCCTCGCCGCTGTGAGGGTACTCATCCCCATGCCGTCGCCGACGAAGAGGACGACACCACGTGCCATTCCAGTCGGTGGCGTCGTGCCGCTAACGCTGGTACTCGCTGCCTCCCTGATCCGCATCTCGATCGCCCGCGTTGCTGTTTCATACCAGACCTCCCTCTCTGCAAACAAACAGGCTCGATTTATATTACGCGCGAGCGATGTAATCGGATCGGTACAATTGCAAAATAAAACATCGCCGTAGGTCGTATGTAACGGGATTCGGGTTTCAGGAAAGGCAGGTTAACAGTTTGTATGCGCAAAATCGTTCTATTCTCGCTACGTACACTGAAATTATATTCGAGATGATATTGTCTGATTTTCTTTTTCTCTTTTTCTCTTTCTCTCTTTTTTATTTATCATATTTTGTATTTTATTTTTTTATTTTATATTATTCTATTTTTATTAAATTCATTACTTTTCTTTGTAACTTATTTTCTTTAATTTTTGTAAATTTTTTTTTCTATTTTCTATATTATTTGCCTTAATTTGTTTATTCTTAGAGGGCAGCTCTAAAACAATAATAAACTCTCTATATCTATTTCTCTCTTTCTTTTTTTGCTAAACTCTATATATATATATATATATATATATATATCTTTAATCCTCCAGCACAATTGTTTTTATCACATAAAAGCATGATAAAGTTAATTTTTCATTTAAAATAAATTTGACTTTTTTCGCGAAATAGCCTACATGTTATAATTGTTTATTAAAAACATATAAATATCTGTAACTATATTGAAATCACTATATTTAAATCACGTATAATATAATTCGATTGTAATCGTTGAAAATTAATATATGAATTTTATTATTTATTTTATAATTACTATAAACTTAAATCATAATGTAATTTTGATTATACTTTTAGTGCAAAAAATCATAAAACTTTAAAAGTATCACATAGAAGAATATAAAGTAAAATATTTTAATATATCTCCATTTAAGAATATATCTATTTAATTTATTAATCATATTTAATGTATTCATTTAAGAGTATCATTAAAGATATTAATGGAATTTAAAAAAACAATTCTCGATTCTACTTATTTCCTTTTTCAATTATTAAATGAACAATGAAGCACGGAATGTTTAACATGGAAAGCTTATGTCTCCTTCAAACAAACTTCTTTTTTCATCGCATTTTCTTTCCAATCAGTAAAAATGAGTAGAAACCACGAGTAAACTACATCTTAATATCTAGTAAATAATCCTAATTCTAATTTCTCATTGAAGAAAAACCTACTAAAAAATAAATAACACATTTTTCAATTTTGCTAATTATGTTTCAATGTACAGGGTGGCGTACAAAATGTCACACTATTTGATTTATATATGAAAGTGTCGCACGTCTTACCGATATTACGCCGTCCACTTAACTGAACTAATGATGGTGTGACGTCGCACAATTAAACGCCACGGAGGTCAAAAAAAGAACTCGCGACCGTAACCGTTGTCCGATACTTCTATGCGTACGATATATTTTAGACGAATCAAAAGTCGCGAAAGTCGCGGAAAGTATCGCACATCTTATCGGTATTACGCCGTCCACTCAACTGAACTAATGACGATGTGACGTCACAGTCAAGCGCCACGGGGGTCAAAAATCCAAACGCAGGGACTCGCGACCGTAACCGTTTTTCGACAAATCGCATTCCGTCTAGATTATACTTTCTGCAAGTGGAAAAATATGCATGCTTATACTTCCTAGACACTCGTCTCGACATCCGATGTTTCTCTGTGTCCGTATGACATATTTTAGACGAATTAAAAGTCGCAAAAATCGCGGAAGGTGTCGCACATCTTATCGTTGTTACGCCGTCCACTCAACTGAACTAATGACGGTGTGACATCGCACAATCAAACGCCACGGGGGGGAGGGAGGGGGGGGGAGTCAAAAATTCAAACGAAAGAATTCGCAACCGTAACGTTTCTCGAAAAATCACACTCCGTCCAGATTATACTATTCGCGAGGCGTCCCGAATGAAGAAACATGAACGCTTATATTTTCTAGACACTCATCACGGCATCCGATGCTTCTCTGCGTCCGTATAACATACTTTAGACGAATCAAAGGTCGCGAAAATCACGGAAAGTATCGCACGTCTTACCGGTATTACGTCGTCCACTCAACTGAACTAATGACGATGTGACGTCACAGTCGCGCCACGGGGATCAAAAATTCAAATGCAAGGACTCGCAACCATAACCGTTTCTCGAAAAATCGCATTCTGTCCAGATTATACTGTTCGCGAAGCGTCCCGCGAGATGTTCACTCAACTGAATGACATATTTATTTTTAATAAAATTGATACTAGTTATAGAATTGATCATCAAAGTCTACAAGATAAACAAATAAATAATCTGACATTTCATGCGTCATCCTATAGTTATCTTACAAAAAGAAAAACAAATTATACATTAAGAATTAATAGTTGCTTGACTTAAGTTTTTAAAATAATTTAAAATCTTTAGTATCTTTCAATGTAATGAATATTTTAATCAATTAATATAAAAGAATGTGACAGAAGATTAAAGTAATTAACAAGAAATTTTAAAGAAATTTTGCAAAATTTGTATCCATTTTATGTTCAAAGAGCAAAACTTGTAGCACCTTAAGTGGAGTCGCGTGTCAAACAAGTTTTAAGATTAAATGATTTCGTTTGAAGCTCAGCAACGATATTGCCGGAAGCAATAGGGTTTACAGCAATAGGGAAAATGGCAGTTTCTCTGAAACTGCGGTAAACGAAACCATCTGTGCGGTTGTGGTTTCTCTAATTCTCATAGCTATTTCCGATTACGACTCGATAATGGACAAGTTGAATTGATCTAATATGAATCATAAACCATTACAATAAATAACGGATTTGCGGAAACAATAATCATTGGAATAGAATATGATTGAGGACTACAGAATGTTGCCCTCCTATAATCTTAATAATGCAATGAATCATACATCGTCAGAATCGGATAAAAGTTTCTGCCGCCTCTAAAAATGGAAATAACAGTAAACTTATCTCGCAATAAGGTTTCAACCGGTTGAAATTCGGCTTATGGATAAGTTTATTGATATTTCTATTTCCGTTAAAGTACGTAGAACTAAAGCAATATCCTGATTGACTCATCGGCTTAAGTTCAAGTCTTAAAGTTACTATTACAGAAATATTGTCTGCAGCAGCTCTAATGCTTGTTTTATAATAGGACCGTAAGCCGTTAGTCGTAAAAATTGGCCAATCACAGTTAAGTATAAGAAGAATAATCGACTATGATCGATTAATTTCTTACCGCTTACGACTCTATTGTAAAACAGACATAAAACATTGTGCGTTGACACCTACGGCTACGATTCACGTTTCACTCAGTTATGACCATCTTTGTGCTGAAACCCATATATTGTTAACATTTTGTATTTATTTCATATATACGTTTTTTTTTACTTAATGCGCTTGTTAGAATGAGTAGGAACTATAATAGGAGCATATTGGAACATGCGAAGCGAACAAATTTCTAGTAATCGATGAAAAATTTTCTTAATCATTCGCGTGGCAAAAAATGATTATTTTTTTAAAACTTCTTTTCAAAAAATGCCGCCTCTCCTAAACTATGGATAAGTTGAACCGTTCTAATATGAATCATAAACCAATACAACGGAGTTTGCCGCTCCTACACATAGCCTAGATTAGTCTCTAGTGCTAATATGGTACTATACTTTGTACGAACAAAATCATTTTCAAGATTATTTTTCAGTTTTGCATGAATGGTTACAGTGTTCATCCGTACTGTTTTTCCGATTCTTCGTATAATCTTAAGAATGCTCGAAGATTTTGAATAAAACTCTTATCTGTCCGTTTATCCAATACTTTATCAGAGAAACACGAGAAAACAGCACGAGTGCACTTTGCGTTGAACTAACCCATCCGGAATTTAACCAGTACACAAAGAAGCAGAAATTCTCGTACAGTTACTATTCCAGCTAATTCATGGAAAATTCAAACTCTACGATGCGATGTCGACAGCTCGCAGCGCGAAAATACGCGAGACGCATTAAGCCCGATCTACATAAGACGTAGGACGCAAGACGCAGGTCACGAAAGGTACAGTTCACTTAACTTCCTGCATCCTGCGTCCAATAATCATATTATAATTAAAATACGTTAGATTAATTTCTAGTTTTACGATCTATAACCCGCGTTCTGCGTCTTATGTAGATCGAACTTTATTCACAATGTTTTATTCGTCGATTCTGAACTTTCACTGATTTTTGCAGCGTGTCGTTAATCGGAGTATCGCAAAATCCGAGAGATTTTCTCCGTGAGAAATGATCTCGAGGCTCGCGTTGGACGAGATGAAAATCTGATTGAGATGTACTCAGCAAAATAGAAATCACACGGCACGCAATATTTCTATTTGATAGAACATAACGAGTTCGCGTTTGCATATTTCAGTTGAACGACATGAAAGTACTTTTTAATTTTTTAACTCTATCACAAAGTTTGATTATTAATATTTCATGCGACATAAATGTCATTCTAACGATGAGTAGAGCGTTGTCGTTAATCATGTCGTTAATCAAGTCAATTAAAGAACAATTGGCAATCAGTGCAAGATAAAAAAATACTCATTTCTCCGTGTTAATAAAATCACTTCATAACTTTACGTTTTATTACGTAAAGTTTGTTAATCTACAATATATCAACCACAATCATTGAATGTTCCTACAATAATTCGTAATTGTATTTTGCGAATAAATCAAAATATATGGAAACATATTTTTAATTAATACATTCAACAATTGGTAAATATTATTTAACCATTAGTATACATGATGATTTAATCCTTTACTACTCGCATTGGGTCATATTCTGAATTAATTTTTGTGTCCTGAATTACTTTTATGAGCACGCAAAAATTATTAAACAATTCTTACATATACTTAACATCTTCAAAAAATATTCGTAAGATTATGTATTTAAAAAAATTATATATTGTATAAAAATAATATATATATATATATATATATATATATATATAAATCGAGAAGATAATC
>Ga0157363_1002136_pt1 | contig 17201 bp, 10 predicted proteins | sample AttsexASBM1_FD_111477 | JGI IMG/M metagenome (GOLD analysis project Ga0157363, IMG submission 111477) | Fungus gardens microbial communities from leaf cutter ant in Ribeirão Preto, State of São Paulo, Brazil - Atta sexdens ASBM1 | ecosystem: Host-associated > Fungi > Mycelium > Unclassified ... | reverse complement strand
GGAAATAGGTTAGTGTTGGAAATAAAATATCTAAAAGACATACGAAGTTTACAGACCGAAAATGTGGCCATGTCAATTAAATAAGTTGTACTTGTCAAAGGTGCGACGTCGGTGTTGACATAAATTTTTCATGGAATTCCAAACGATACTGCAACGCAATAAATTTCGCGACGGCATTCCATAACACGAAATGTATCGCCCGTGCAGATTAAAATCGTGTTGGAAATGGACTGTCAGAGTTAAAAGTATAAATTAGAAGTAGAATAGAGCCCGAGGGATAGAGATTCACAAAAAGAAGATTTAACTAATAAAAACAACTAAAAACTTTACTGATTTAGCAAATCTGCAGCCGTAATATACGGACAGCTAGTTTTTCTATGTTAGCAAAGTAGCAAAATTATACAGCTGAATAAAATCGCACATTATTATGCCTCTTATTATGTATCATGGTCGTTGTTACTACTCCGTGTTATTCTTCCTTTCCTACGCCCTCGCTGTGTTTGCGTTTCCGTGCAAAAAACATGTCCGACAATGAAAGAATGTTGAGCCATAAATATCTAGCGCCATTCTATACACGCGTTACTGAATAATACCCAGAGTTGGGAAGCATTACTTTTTCCATTTCTTTTCCGTTACTTTTTATAATAATAAACAGTAAGAATAATAACGCTCGAATATTTGCAATACAAAAATCTTAATAACGACCAGTAATAGAGCAAAAGAATAGATGTATGATTAATTAATAAATTGATATTTATATTTAGATATATATCAACTTATTAATTAATCATACATCTATTTTTTTTGCTCGTTAATGATCGTTATTAGGATTTTTATAATAAACAATTTGAGAATGACATTGCAATTTTTTATAACAATTTTTTAATAAACGCTAAGATTATACTAAGGTTGCAAGATCCACTTTTCCAACCTTGGCACAACCTTAGCAATTAATTATAAAAAAATTGCAACGTGTGTCATGTTTATTAAAAAGTAACAAAAAAAAAATGAAAAAAGTAACGCTTCCCAACTCTGATAATACCCATCTGCAGAAATCGTCGAGATTATCTCTCATGTAATCATTTTATACGACGCTTAATTTCTTTTTTTCGACGGTGCCCATGCATTCCATTTATCTAACCTCGCAAACAACGATTTCCGCTGAATAAAGCAAAAAGTACCCCACATTCTTACAACCTCTAACCACTCCCTTAATAGCATACTTTATTCGAGGGACGTTCTGGCGAACGTTCTTAGGACATAGAGATATATCTTCTGAATTCCTTGAAACGTCTCTTGGAGATTTATACTGTTAGGGTTGTGTAAGTTGTCAGTGATAATTTTATTCTCGTTCAAATAACGTTATTAAAGTTATTAACAATAAAGTTTAGAGACAATTTTAATCTTTATAGTTTTTTAAGGAGCTACCTTCGGTACTTGCACAGACATTATTTTGTAAAAATTACGAAAAACTCTACGTGTCATTTTTCAGAAAAGTATATACTCTAATTTAATTAAATTTAAAGTGGAATACTTTAAAATGTGAAAATTCTGTTAGTCTTAAAAATAAGTGGCAGAAATTTTCAATTTTTAAGAATGAAATATCTTTTTTCAGAATGAGATTCTATTCCAAAGAGTGTAGAGAGTAATAGTCCATTGTAGAAAATTAATGGAGTGACATCGCACGAACTAACGTATTGTTTTTATTCGCAGGAGATTGATGGAGAGGGGCTCGTCCATCCCATGGCGAGATACATTGGGAGAAGCTATCGGCGAGTTCAGATTAGACGGATCCGCTCTTAGGGAGTACTTCCGGCCATTAGAGGACTGGTTGAGGACCGAGAATTTGAGGACGGGCGAAGTAGTCGGCTGGTCATACGGTAAGGGACAAAAAGGGAAGCGATGAGAGAGAAATAGATAGCTCATTCAGTCGTCAACAACAGCTATGAAAATTACATCTAAAGAGTCTATTTGAAATACAAAATGCACGTGAACCTCCGCCTTACGACGATTGACAGAGAAAGGTTCAAAGTTCCTTTATCTACAATTTAGATTTTATATAATAGTCATACAGTTTGTACAAGCGTCCAAAAATTTTCGCTTGGGACTAAATGATTTCGTTGCTATAATTAAATCTACGATTTAAAAAATTATTCTTCTTTTTTAACTATTACGACACTTCTCGTGTTAACGTTACGTTTATCATTAATTAAAGATAATTATTACAACATCAATACAAAGATCGATTTATGTGACGTCTTAGAACCGCCGTAGTACGATACGGTATCTTTCGACGTAACTCGCTACAAAATTATGCAATTTCCTACTGTAACAGATTGAAGGTTGCAGTTCCCACGTGCTACTTTACTGGCGAACGTTACAAATGTTCATTGTATGACGACATTCGACTTGTTGAATTACGAATCGCCGTGTGTACGGCGAAATTATTGAGATTAACGGTCTACACCTAACGAAGACCATGCATCTTGCCAAATTCTTAACGCCAGTCATCGGTCGCGCGCGCGTTATATAAAAATGGTTACACGGGTAAGAACTCGGATATGTACATCGTGTCGCTCATCCCATAAATTATGTCGATGTGTTTCGAAAGCATAGCGAAGCACTTCGAGCGGAATAAGTTATGAATTCTCTTAAATAAAGTAAAACCATTATGTGTGCATAATAAATCAAGAAGTGTCGACATCCCAGGGAACGAAAGGGAAAACAGGATAGCACTTTGGTAAAATAGTAGCGAGGCGAAAACGATATACCGCAATTAAGTGCAACTCAACTCTCTTGAAGATAAGAGAAGAAAACGAAGAACTTTACGATGATCGATATGTTGACGGAAAATTTCACGTGAATGTAAGCGACGCGAATTATTTGATCCGGAAAGCTTTCTTGTCATTTTTTGTTGAATGGAAAAAACGGTTCTGTTGAAATATTAAAAAATTTACCTAGATACAAATTTTGGTATCAAAATAATGTAAGACGCTCAAACTGATTGTTTGAATATTGAAAAAAATATTCAAAATTTTTTTGTAGCATTACTCATCATGTTTGTGAAGAATTTTCTAAATAATTATATTGACAGTCCAACAAAATTATTTTTAAATCTGTATCTATCTAAATTAGATACTTTAGCAAAATCGTCTTTTTAGAATGAATCACCAGTGGCAGTCATTTTTTCGATACGAAACGATAGCAAACTTTCGCACTATTTCCGTGATAAAACGCAGAGGCGGCAGAAAAACCATCGGGAGAAGAGGTTGATTGTAAAGTTCTGACCTCGTGAGACTAGAAAATTGCGAAAGCAAAGTGTGAAACGAGGAAAAGGCTGGAGAAGAGAGTTAAGAAAGGATAAACATAGCGATAGATTAAAAGAAGAGAAGAAAGAGAGAGAGAGAGAGAGAGAGAGAGAGAGAGAGATACGAGAATCGTGAGACAGCTCGTTTCCATCGCGTGCCGTAAGAGTACTTTGATGCATCCATCCATCTATCCATCTATCCATTCGCGAATTTGCAACAAGGCAAAGTCGCACGTGCATTAAACACGCGCGCGAGCTCTGTCTCTTCTCGCGTGAGAGCGAACATCGTGTTCACGTTCGGTCAATTGGGACCAGGCCACGCGTGATCGAGAAATCATTCGACTACGCAATATTATGTAATGAGATCTCCCGCCAGGCAGAACGACCGATCCAGTTACACGAGATTTTGTTCCAGCAGGAAATGATTCTGGCATAAACATTTCCCCGATAAAGTATAGATCTTTAAATTAAGATACGTCAAGTACGCGTTCGACTGTGGAAACTGTTGACTCTTTCTCGAATACTATACTGTATCTTGTGCGTCGTAAGGAAAATGCAAATCACGAAATAGGAAGACGGATTAGTCATGGTAGGAATATTCGTCATGTCCAGCCGCGGAAAGTGAAAAGACACAGCGTAATGTTAGAGAGTCGCTTTGAACAACCAATTTGCATTGCAGAAGTTCGTTTTACTTGATTGCAACGGTTATGCAGGCAAATGTTAGTATCGTTAGCTTAACCTGAATTTGAGCATCGCCGGACGCGTGCAGTCCGTCTTGCATAACGCACGAACATTCATGTACGTATGTGCACGGCTTGTCAATATTTTCAACCAAAACAGTCGTCAAAACGTGCCGGAGAAATGGTGCGTAAATCTGTATTTGCTCTAGTAAAATGGTCATTCAGTACGCCAAGCAGCAGGAGGGGCTTCTTTCTCGGAGATGATTCCGATGTAAAGAACAGATGTATATGCAGCACTCATATACGTAACAACGCAATAAAAAGAAATCATGGAACGCCAGTCATATAATTTCACTTTTAGTCGATCTTCGTTCTCATTTTGCTGGCAACTTCTCCGATTATAGTCCGTGTAACGCGCCTGCAATATAACGAGAAAAACAAAGAGCAAGACTTTTGATTGGATGAATGATAATAATTTCTTAAGTGATTTTAACCTGGAAATAATCACTTAAGTTTTAAACAACTTGGAGTGTTTTTATATCTTAATTAAAATGATTGTCATTACATTGTACATTATTCGGATCGTTTTCCGACTTATTAATTCGTGAGAACATTATAGATTTAATTATAATTTTCCGAAAAAATTAAGTAAAAATCAAACAAATATTAAATGGAATATGAATACGTTAAATAGGTTATTTGAGTATTTCTAAAATAATTTTTAAAAAAATTAAGATTTTAATTAATGAAACTAATGTTTCTTTATTGTGGGTTGTTTCTTTGGAATTTGTAATAAATAGTTAGTAAAAAAAAAGAAGAAAATGTTAAACAATATCTACAACAATATTTTACAACAATTCACATTTTTTCATCGCGAGATGAAAATACTTTAAATGACTATTATAAAGTTAAATACTATTCCGTGCAAGAATTGAAAAGAAAAATTTGATCATGTATTGTTTGATACATCGCTATTGCTTTGTTATATATGTCTATAAGTAAAAGTACAGGCTATGATTTACACGTGCATTGAGGTGCGAGATAGCCGCAATAATTGAAAGATAGATCACTTCATCTTTAAAGGAATCGGTATTCTGTTTATACACTTTGTGCTGTGAGCTACCAATTATCTTATCGTATTTCACCCGAGAAGATTGATGCTATTAAATTTTTCCGGTAATTCTTAATCGTAAAAGCAATCAGTAATTTCTCAAGCGTGCGCGATCGTGGTTCATCAGTAAAAAAAATCGCGTTAATACGTCATACGACTGAATGAAGTAATATCGGTGCATTGTGCTCGATGTCGAGATAATGAGATACGTGTTACTATTTAGCGTTTCCATTCCCCGTGCCTTTATCCATCGACGTAGCCACAAGTGTTTAAACCAATCGTACATTGCCATGTAAGAAATTGTTATCTGGTGAGACCTAAGGTAATTCTGCGCAAACCCCCTTAATGCACGACTAAATCGAGCGGAACGACGATAAAGTGATTGGATAAAAAAAAAGTGGTATTGACGAATTTGCCAAAAAATATCCGCAAAACTACAAAGGAACAAAAGTTAGCGAAAGGTAAATCGACCTTTCGATCGTTGGTTATTTACTTACCTTTATTCATGACTCTCTTTCCTGCTTCTGTCGATCTCGATTACGGGATTTTAGAATGGTTCGTTTCCTTCCTTTCGCTCCTCCTCGTCGGTGTCGATCGCGCGATCTCCATAGCACGCTCACTTTGGATAATTGAAAAAAATGTCTCGGCTGCTATTTCCATAGATGGTTTCGTTATTCTCTTTTAAACAACAATTTTGATCAATTAAAGACTTTAATAAAAGTCTGGACATGAGACAATTTTTATTAATCTCCAGATGTTTTAGCAACACCTAAGGAAAAGATGAGAAAAAAGAAAAGAAAAAAAAATTTTTTAAAAAGGGGGGAAATAATAAATATATCCTTCTCTCTCGCGTGATTCTGCCAAAATTTAAAACTTTGCATACAAAACACGACTCGTAATCAGATTCTCATTAGATAGTTTCTAGAGTGTCTGTCGCTCGCCGTTCTTAATGATTTAAGAAAGATGACACAATTTTGTAATTTACTATCTTATTTTGTTACATAGACGGAGACTTTTGCAAGAGGAGCATAGAGACCGCGGGTTTGCAGGTTTACGGTAGCGGCTTCTACAACAGCGGCACATCCATCTCCGCGTCTTGGATCGTTACGAGAATCGTGATGATTCTTTGGATTGTATCAACACTTTATTGAACGACTCAACGAGTAGTTGATTCATCATCGAGCACTGATGATAATAAATTAAAGGAAGCACCGTTAATTTGCCAAAATATATCAAATCATATTCCTGTAAAATCACTGGACAAATTTGAACGAATACAATAATAATTAAATTACTAATTCGAATGTATCATCCAGGTTGATTGACGGTAAAATAACGATCGTTACTGCCAAATAATACAAATATACTAAAGTACACTCTTGTCAAGCGTCAAGCTGCATGCTTTACGCGATGTAAAAAGGTCGCTGTCAATTTATAAACTTGTTATTACGTCTGTATAATTGTAAAACTATTAATATTATATGTTTATGCTATATATTATACGATATGTCATGCTATAATGTTATATACGTAATATTACGATTAAGAATATAAAGCGTGTCTGAAAACGTCGTATGTATTGTGCGTAGGTGTAAATGCATAAATTATTTCATATACTTGACGGCTCGTTCACATTCTGTAACTATCAACTTCACTGTTGATTGATCAAATAAAATTATATCTATTGTTGTAAAAAGAAAATTCCGGAATTTTCTGCACCGAGGCGCTTGTTATGTCATTCTTACAAACAGTTTTATTTTCTAAACATTTTAATTTTTATTTTCTGGCTCTATACGCTCCAATTTTTTTAACAGAATTGCAAAATCGAGGTATAGCACCGTCTAGTATTTTACAAAGTTACTTTTTAATCGTTCAAGTAAATCAAATTATTCTTTTCGGTTCGCAATTATCACATAAAAAGAGTTCATTAAATAACACGTACTTTTGCGTTGATGTATGGAGAAGAAGAAGCATATTTTATGTTTGAGAAAAAAAGAGGATTCCCTACGATTGGAATATGCACAAAAGCTGTTCGACGACAAAAGCCACATCAAACTGCTCCCTTATCTTGCGTAATCGAAAGCCGGCGAAATCGTACCAGGTGAAATCGTACTTTTGTTGTTAAATTACGGTAAACTTCAGACTACCTCTTATCCCTCGCCACTTTATTGCACCTTTAATCACCGCCATTAGATCGGATATTTTTCTTAACTACCATTTCTCGCATATCATGCATTTCTTTTGCTTCAGTATTAACCTGAATGCGAATAATAATTTCCGAAACAATTTTAATATAAATGTATGTAGATTTAATTACACGTCAATTCGTTATTTAACGTTATTTAACTGCATTCTTTTAAATTACAACTCATGACATGCCTAAAATTAAAGATTTTATAATTAGATATATAAATTATTAATTAGTTATAAAAATTTTAAAAATAAAATTTATGTATAGAATTTTAGCCATTATGATTATAATGAAATACATATACAGACATTTGTAATATAATAAAATAAATATTTTTACAAAAATAGTATTTATTTGTTCGAGAATTAAAAACACAAAGTTAAAGGCATAAATATTAATCCCAGAAAGAAAATCACATAACAATGGAAATTCTTATTAAACCCTTTTGTTTTACGGCCGCTCTCTCGTCCGATTTTTGCAGTGCGCGCCGACGCGTAGGACGTCAGCTTTCACGTGAAAGAGATGCCATTATTGTTTGCAAAGGCATGCCACTGAAACTTACCGCACGTAATTGCACAAAGGTGGTCTCTGTCCAGAAAACTGGTCCGCCCGTCTTGCGTAACGAGAAGATCGCGGAAATCGACCTCGTCGGGCAAAAAGAAACGCTTGCATCATCATCGAACGCGCAACATGCGTGCATTTCATCGTGCGCGCGACCGGAAATATTTTGATCTTATCATTTCACACGGCATACCATCTTATGCATAATACTCTCCGACGACGAAAGTGGAATATTTGATTTCAATCGGTCGATACGAGTCTCATATCTTCTGACGTGGCGCAGATTGATTTCCCGCATTTTCGAGATCCGAATCAACTTGTCGAATTAATGACGTGGCGCGCAATTATTCCTTTCTTACATAATCGTTAAAAAATAATTTACGCCGCGAGCCAGTCCATTTCTTGTCTCGAGGAGAAGATTCTATTAACCGAAGCGACGCGGATATGCGATTTTAATTCACTTCGGAATAGCTTCAACATGGAAATTAACAGAGAGCCATAAAAAGACTAAAAGAATCCGTAGTACCTGACCGCTCCTAATTGATCTATTCTATTACAGAATCGCAGATTACCCGGACAATTAAGTGTTATTCTCAATTTCTATCTTGAAGTCATTTTGAAATTCTTACTTAATGTGTGAGCAAGATTACTTCACACGATGCATCAGACGATACCTTGTTATGTTTGAAACAGTAATTCGTATTCCATTCCATGCATATCCACCGGTATTAATCTGAAAATAAGAAATCAAGTTGATTGTCAGGAATACATAATCCTCTCATTACTCTCCAAGCATAGGCGCCACTTTATTAAGAAATATATGGACTTTTAATTTCATTCACGAATTATTTTCTTTTATTTAATCGAATATTAAATAAAGTGTAACTATAATACTTTTGAAAATATATTAATTTTAATAATAGTGACAAATAGTCAATAGATAATTTTCAATAGAGTAATAGACAATTTTCTATCTGACTGCACGAATTATACTTTCAGAATCATAAATTATATATATATTGAAGAGCTCCGTAAATTTAATTACAATGATAAATACGTTGCACAATGAAGACATTGTGGATTAATTATATTATTTTCATTTTTTCCTTATTTTTCTTTCTTTCGTAACAGAAAACGATGAAATATGTTAACAGGTAAAAGATAAATTTTCCATTGATTGATTGAATGCTAATATTAAGTAATATTGACAGATAACATTGATGAGAGAGTCTTCTGAAGACTTTGATCATAAATCGCTCGATAGAAACCGGAGACGGATGAATCGGACGTTTGGTCGACGCCCATGGGACGATGGTTTAGCGATCTGCCCCAAAACTGGTTCGACCAGTTGCATAATCGGAAGACCGGGAAGTCATGCCTTTCCGCGAAATGTCTGCGAGGTGCACAATAAGAGCTGACTGACTCGGACGTCACTCTCGTCCACTTTCACCGTCGGTTACGCGCGCGCGCGCACAGTTTTAGCCGGTGGTTTTAACTGCGACGCGATCACCGGCTATATCCGCGTGCGACCGAAAAATCTGCGAGAGGAAACGAGCAAGAAAGACAGAGAGAGAGAAAGAGAGAGAGAGAGAGAGAGAGAGAGAGAGAGAGAGAAAAGGTGTGCAATTTCGCCGACCGACCGGAATCGGATGTAATCGGTTTAATTGAGGCTTGGAAAAGGAGCCACGACGAGACGATCCGATGAAATCACCTGTTTCGAAATTGTGCGTGAAAGTGATCGAAAGCAGATCGACACCCCGGTTCCCTTCCGGTTCCTTCTGCCGAGTACGCTGGCATTGATATAGGTGCATGTTTTGTAGATCGCAAAAAAAGAAACTAACATTTCGTTATTCACAAGTTGAGCAACTTGAATGCCGAAAGAATCGGTTACGACAGTTACGTCGTATATCGTATATATCGTATATATCGAGCATATATAGAGAAGATTATATGAAATGGGTTCGCAAAATAGATAACACGAGATGGACCGAAGGGAATTGATTGCGTGTACTTACGAGCACGCAACGCATCGTCAGTCATTTCGAAATTATCGGTGAAAGTGATCAAGAAAAGATTAAACGATAAATTTATATTAAGAGACACTGATAATATCTAACTCTCTAGTGTGTTAGCATATCAAATTAATTAGCATATAAAATACAACTCATTAATTCGGCTAAATTATAAAATAGCTTTACTGAAGAACTTTCTTTTAAGGAATTAATTCGTTTTGATATCTTTTTACACGTAGCGAAAATTATTCAAAACGCAAAAATCATTTTGAAATATTTTCCTTTAATCTCGTATGCGATTTTTTTTTTTAATAGAGACATAATACGAGTAAATCACAAATTATTAGTTACAAATTATTTTACAAGCTTTCTATATATTTAAACTACTTATATAATATTATATAATATTATTTTTACATAATAGCACATAATTTCGCAATAAATCTGTAGATACAAATATTTTGTTATGTATAAAAATCAAATCGTGATGTACAAAATATCAAATCAGCAAATGAAATAATTTTAATATTGCGATTATCTTTTTGTCTGGCTGGTTCTACTCGAGGAAAAAATAATTGTATTGCAATTAACGGCAGAACAAATAGCGGGAGATAATGAAGGTTTTCTACCTTTTGAAAGGTTCACTTTTGAGAAACAACAGACTGCATCAGGATCGTTATGGTGATCATCGTAAAGATCATCGTATTACGTCTGCGAAATGAACTTGAGGTCAACGATATCCCAGAATAATATCTGGCATTACTTGGCTGGTAATGAGGGTATAATTATGATTAGTGTTTCAGTGAAACAATGCCCAATGCTTATGCAATGCGAGACATAGAGCGGCACCAATGTCATTGTCTCGCGCGATTAGGTCGATGATTTATACAACGAATCATACCGGCTAAGCAGAAAGCATGGACCATTGTTCAATTATTATTTTTCTTGGACCAAATAAGATTAAAATTTTACTCGGTAATTAATCTTTACAGAACAAAAAACCTATATAATAACACTATATAATGACACTAAAACAATATTATATTTTGAGGCAAAGAATATAATGAAATAATGACAATCAATTTTAATAAATCTCAAAGAAAAGCTGTAAGATTTTTAATAAAAATAGATTCTTGTTCTCTAAAGATTAATCTTGCACATTTATTTTAATAACCTTTTTAAACGTTATAGTTTCGCGAGAGATATAACATATGTTTGTGTTTTTTAATTAATTACATAAAAAAAATTTTTTTGTATAAAAATAATAAAATTTAAGATAAATGTAAGATAAATTTCATAACAAACATATTGATCGTAATGAATTCCAGAACCAAATAAAGTAAATAATGTAACGCAAGTAAATAATGTTACGTTATCTTTTGCAGTTTTGCAAGTTTTCTCTCTTCGCTGGATACGTTTTCTGTCTATTGACTTAAATAATCTTGTTACAAAGAAATTTCCACTTCTCGTTTTAATAAAAAAAAAAGACGGTTGAAAAAGAAAAAAGTATAATATATTCGACATTTATAAAATGGAAGGCCGGATTGCGCGTTTCAAGTACGCTCTCATCAGAAACGCTTTCTCGAGAAATGTGATTTTATTTACTTAAGATTTATTACAGAAAAGTATGTAAGACAGTGTTTCGTAAGAATTACCAAGCCAATCTCTTTTATAAATGTTTGTCCGATATTTATCTTATCACTTGTCTTTAAACAAACCCGCTACAAAATCTTCTTTATGCGCATCTACATTAAATAATCTTAATCTTTTGATATTAATTTATTTTTTTATTCTTGTTTATTATGATATGAATATAAGAATATTCCCGAAAATGCAACTTATCCAACATGGTTGCTCTTTGACCAATCACAAATTTCAAATTATAAAAAGCAACAATTATGTGCGTTAGTTATGTGCGTTAAGATATTTCAATCTCTCTATGACTTTTAAGATGCATTAGGAAAGTTACCGAATGAGCATACTAAATTTTTGAAAATTCTAACAAAATTAATAATCGTCTTTTGTAATCACTTTCAACAATTTCTAGCCGCATCTCCGAGTCCGGATGCCCATTCAATAGAAGAAAACAAAGAAATCTGTAATATCTAAATTAAAAGATTTAGACCCAGTTGCACTTTGATTTTACAAGTCACTTTGATTTTAAGCGAGACTTAAAACTCTATCTGTCTCGTTTTAAAACCAAAAAGAGACAGAAAGAGTTTTAAGTCTCGCTTAAATTAATCAAAGTAACGTTGACGCAATCGGGCTTTAATTTAATATCTGAAATATTAGAAACGTAGATATTTTAAATATATATATAATTGTTTTATATTTTTTATTCTAGTTTTGAAACAAGTATTGTTTTATTAATCTGCTTCTATTATGCGTAATGGTATTCATATTTTTATTATATTCTTACTTTATATTCTTATATCATAGTCTGTATTATAATCTCTATAAAATAATAATCAGTAAAATTAATTAATAATTCATAGATGCTAGAGATGAAATTATTCCTGGCACTTTGATTTTTTTGCACAGAACATCTGAAGTCATCGTTAACATAATATTCGATCATTGTGATTTATTATATACAACGAAATTCGATGGCTTGTCACTGCGCCACAGGAGACATCGATTTCGCGCTCTCTGAACTGTTTCACCGTTCTCTATTACTCCTCGATACTGTTCTTCGTATTAGAATGCTCGATGAGCACGTAAAAATTTCCGCAACTCGGTCGCTTTCTATTTCCTGTTTCCAAATCTCGCAACGCACGACGCATGGTTTGAACGTTTCACCCGATCACACAACATTAAATAACGCGACATTTTAGCGTAATCGTTATGCAATTTCAGTTGTTCCACGCCATTCTACCTTCGATTGATTTGCAATCGAAATCTCACAGAGGCAGTTCCCGATGCGGATGCAGAATTGCATAAATCCGACGATGCTGTCTAAGTCTCTCTCTCTCTCTCTCTCTCTCTCTCTCTCTCTCTCTCTCTTTCTTTTTCATTTTCTTTTCTTTTCTCTCCTTTTCTTTCCCCAAATAACAATCCCACATCTCGCGATTGTGTATTATCCGTAAAATCATCGATAAAATTATCGATATCCATTTCTCCGAAGTATATATCTGCGAGCGTCGTCAACGATTACGAGATTTTCCCAATGCAATTATCCTTGAGCAATCATTGGTTGCGACAAACGTCGTATCGTCGTTGGCACACGATCAGCGCAAAATTGGTGCGAAAAGTCTAAGGCGTATCTTAAAGAACGAAAAATCGACGAAAAAATGAATAGATGTTATTTACGACGGCCGCTCCTTGCGACGGCGGCGTATTTATCCACTTTAGATGCAAGGGCGAAGAGAAGTTTAAATCGATCTAAATGCCACGGGCGAGTCCGTAGTTCTCGACCACGTTTTCCTTTCCTCGATTGTCTCGATACTAAATTACCGTATTTAATTATGATATCGTGAAGAGATTTGACAATCTCATTCGCCGATAATAAAGCAGTCAATAAAATAAATTCTGGTCGATACACGTAATTATTCTCACTCTCATTTTAGCACGATAATTTAAAAAATTGTCAATGCTAAATATGTTTCAGTTTTCTGCAGCTAGTTTTTTAGCTAGTTTAATTTAATTAAGCTCTAGGAAAGCTATACTATTGTAGTAGCCATATTACAATAGTAGTAAAAAACAATATCATATTTTGAGACAAGGATTACAATGAAAAAAAAAACGAATGAAAAATTTTCAAGAAAAAATTGTAAAATTTAAAAAATAAAGCTCTGAGCTTTAAAAGTCAAATAAAAAATTAGTGAGGATTTAGATTTATTTGTAAGATCTGTAATGTACAGTGTCGATTTTTGTAGATACAATTGATTTCGAATATACAAAAAAATATTAATAATCCATACTGTCGTTACATCGCCGCTTCGATATATTTCTTATAAAATTGAAAATATATTTCATACATTGATGTCCAGAACCTCCGTGTATTATTAAGTAAAAGTACTATGCGTAATTTCACATAAAATTGCGAAATAAATTAATCAGCATGCCACCGCGCCGATGCGACATCCAGTTGGCTATACAATTATTAAAGCATTCGTATTAATTAGCTCGGTTATACCGTGATAAATAAACGGGAATTCGATCGCGGATTTTATACGAAAAATAAGTATCGTTTAGGGAAACATTTGGTGCATCGCGATGTATATTTACGTTCCCATTGCCGGAAATAATAAGAATATTTATTAAATATCTTGACGAACAACTTAAATCGAAAATGCAATTTAATGAAACTCACAAATCAATAATTACTTTTACCTTTTTAATATAAAACAAGCAAGTAAAAACATGTATTACGTAAAAAATTTTAATCAATGAGGAAATACATCATTTCTATATTACTTAAAGAAGAACGATTACGATCAAATGGGTTACGAGCAAATGCAATTATTCAATAAAAAATATTTCTTCCATAAGCCGCGCGATCTTATAAGACATATAATAAATGTATGATTAACGGGGATGGCTGCCTATAAATAGTACAAATCGATTTCCTACAGTATCGTTTGCTTACGTAACTTTTGCCGACAGTTCATTTGCGCACAAAAATTATTGTCTACAGCTCGAATGCCTACATGCACTTCTAGCACAAATAAAAATGTATTTTAAAAATGGAGTTACATTTGGCTCATTCCGGGTGTGTCTATGCGTGTCTAGATATGACCCGGATACGGGTTTAACACACTCGCGAACTCGAGTCCCCTACATTGCATACAACATCCTGGTTCCTTGCCTCGTAAGGAGTCCCTGGGATTTCGCAGCAGAGGTCGAGCGTCCAAGACTGCACCTAAATTCTTGGGCGACAAGCTGTAGACCATAGATTACAGCTTCTGCGTTTGGGGCTGCCAATGGGCTGTTTCATCCTGTGTTACGCTGACGATGCCAGGATCTGGAGAGGCGGCGAGCAGTCTCTGCTTCTACCCCTTCGGGATCTGATAGCTAAGGCATGTGTATATAATTAATGAGAATAGTTAGGTTGGTTTCAATTTTAGGATAAGGTTAGGCTCATTATTCTTTTATGTACACTGGATTTGTGAGGTGGGAGCTAATACTCCGTGACATGGATGCATCCTGATGAAATGCCGGATAGGCAGTTTCGGGATGTACCAACTGGTCGTGCGGTTATAAGAGGAGTTTTTTTAATAGGTAGGCGCGATGATACTGTCCCTTCCTATGGTAGAGTCGCGGACTCTTCAAATCCCGCACATGCCAGGAGACCGGTCCCTAGGCGTCTTTTCATCACCTGATTAGGTTCCCCTTCGGGAGCACCCCGGATGATGGAGGTTTATAAAGACTTTTTCTCCTCCTTTGCAAACAAAAAAAATATTGGACCAATTTCTTCCCAATATTGGAAAAATAATATATAGCCAATATTGAAAAGTAGTTGCCCAATATTGTCCCAATGTTGATTCAATAACATTGTGCTAACAAGATTTTCCGCACATCATGTAGAAATCGCGCAAATCGCCACACTTATGTATCCTCATACGAGACTCATATTGGTCGCATGCGTGAGGTCTCACGCGTGAGGCTCACGCTAGCGACTTAACGGCTATCATAGATATTTGCGTCATACACGGGACGAAAGGGGGTGGGATAAGAAGGAGTTATAGGAATATTGTAATAATAAAAATAATAACGACACATTTGTGTTTTTTATAATACTATATTTTGGATGATGTTCACCCATAGGTAACAATAATATTGGGTTGTCCGGAAAGTTCGTACCGATTTTGAAGGAAAATTGAAAATTTTTAATTTCATTTATTAAATTTAAATCTTCTGCGGCACAAACTTTCCGGACAACCCAATAGTTAGTCAATCGATCTCCATGCAATACATTTAGACAATTGTGATTTTGTCTTTTAAAATTTTATTTATGCGCTTGTAGCAATCTGTAGGTTATATATAATACTTGTTATTATATTACTAAGCAATAATATATGTAGGCAAATCTAATCTCTTGATTTCTAAAATTTTTATTTCTAGATGCACAAGAGTGCACGTAGGTAATTGAACTGTAAGCAATAATTTTTATATGCAAACGAACTGTCAACAAAAGTGATGTAGGCAAACGATATATTGTAGGAAATTTATTTGTAGGCATACGGGATCTCCCTAATTAACGATGCTATATATTATCTCGCGAATTTTTGTCAAGATTCAAAGTTAGCGTTAAAATAATTTCTGTAGAATTTGTACGAGGGTAAATCAATAAGTTCTTAGAAAATCTATCAGAGGGCACTCGCAGTGTCATGTCACATTACTTTTTCACAAGTAGCATCTCTCAGCTGATTACTGTCAAATTTTGAGCGGAATTCATCGTGTGGTTTCATTTCTGTAGAAATTAAAGCGAACAACCTTTGTATTTTTTGGAAAAAAAACGAGTTTCGTGTAGTGATCAAACATCTACATATGAAAGATTTAACACCGAAAGAAATCAAAGCCGAGGTGGATAATGTTCGTAACACATCTGCATCAGCGTTTGCGACTGTATATAATTGGTGAATAAATTTAAACGTGGTTGTACATCCACATGTGATGCACCTCGTTCGGGACGTCCAATTGAGGCTGCTACGCCTCAGAAATCATCGATAAAGTCTACGATATTGTTTTGACTAATCGACGAGTGAAAGTGCGCGAGCTTGTTGAGGCCACAGGCATATCACATGGCACAGTGATTTCAATTTTGCACGAACAATTGGGTGTGAAAAAGCTATCGGCAAGATGGGTGCCGCGTTTGCTCACTGTGGACCATAAGCGCGACCGACGATTTCAAAACAATGTTTGAAGATGTTTCAACGTAATCCAGATGAATTTCTGTGTCGATTTATACTATGAACGAAACATGGATCCATTACTTCACACCCGAGACGAAGGAACAATCAAAACAATGGATTTCACCGGGTGAATCAGCTCTGAAAAAAGCGAAGACCGTAAAGTCGGCCGGAAAGGTGATGACTACAGGTTTTTGGGATGCACGCGGTATAATTCATATCGATTACCTTCTGTCGAAGCAAACGATCAATGGCGATTACTACGCAGCCTTATTGGACCGTTTCAACAACATTTTAAAGAAAAAAACGTCCCTATTTGACGAAGAAGAAAGTGCTCTTCCATTAAGACAATGCACATCAATTCACACCGATAGCCTCGATACCGATAGCCAAATTCAATGAATTCCGCTACGAATTGCTTCCCCCTCCAGCATATTCGCCAGATTTAGCCACCTGCGACTATTTCCTGTTTCCAAACCTGAAGAAAT
>Ga0157363_1002134_pt1 | contig 17205 bp, 16 predicted proteins | sample AttsexASBM1_FD_111477 | JGI IMG/M metagenome (GOLD analysis project Ga0157363, IMG submission 111477) | Fungus gardens microbial communities from leaf cutter ant in Ribeirão Preto, State of São Paulo, Brazil - Atta sexdens ASBM1 | ecosystem: Host-associated > Fungi > Mycelium > Unclassified ... | reverse complement strand
ATTCAATACATATATACACAGTATTTCTGTAAAAAATATATCTATACATATATTATATATATCATATATATATATATAAAAAAATATGTGTATATATATATATATATATATATATATATATATGTATGTATATATATATATATATATATACATAAATTTTCTTATTCCTTACTTAAATATCAGATATCTCTTAGCTTATTAACTCTGTATGTACCTTGCATCCATTCTGTTCAGTGGCAAATATGACTCCTCTTCTTTCCACCAATTCTGTCTTGTTATGACAACAGTGTCATCGAATTCACAATTACCAAATGAATACTCCAGAGGCGAACCACTGACATCATGTCCTAAAGAACATTTCGGATTTTATATGTTTTTGATAGAATGCAAATAACTCTTATAATTAGAGAAACATTTCATTACTCATCGAGTACTCGTTGAAGCTTCTTTCATTCTTTTCGAGATCCGAGAGATGCTGTATGTGTATGCCAGAAATCTGAAGCAAGCCATTATGCCATTAAGCGAGATATGAGAGGAAATTGTTTCACATGATACTCACATTTTTATGAAGGATAATATATGGATTATCTTTGAGATCCGGAAATAATTCATCCACATATGACAATCTAGTTTTACTGGCTTGAATGTATGGTCGCAAAATTTCATTTAAATGATCCATTTTATCACCGCAATGATTTCTTGTTCTTTATTCTCCCCAGATGGATATCTACAACTCACAATATTGCAAAGATTCTTTTTTTCCTTCTTTGACTCTTTGGAGTCTCTTCAGTCTCTGTGTTAAGCCCAATATCATGCGTCTCAAAGTTTTATATAGGAAAGGATCCAATCGAATTAGGGTAATACACTCAATTATTTTAGCTACCGCAAAAGGTTCAGTAGTTCAGTTCGTTTAGTTTGAATTAAATGGGATCAAAGATGGCGCATTTGTAAAGTCATCAACGGGATATTCTAAAGAGAGGAAACGATTAAATAAAGTTGCTCCAAAACATACAATTGTATGCCATTTTGAGTCATGAATTTAAGACGCGCTTAAATTTAAATAAGTTTCGACATTTTTGATATTTTTTTAAAATTTAATATTAATAAAAATTATGGTATTATATAAAGACAAACTCTTGTAAATTATAAGTAAACTTATGTAATAATTGAAGCAGCTTGAAAGCTACTGTTTTTATACTGTTTTCATCCAGTTAGTTAATACATGAATTTAATTTATTACGAATTTTATTATATAGAAAAATTGCACATTGTTTACCACGTTGACTCCCATTTAATTATCAATTTATTTAAATTCGAGATTATTGTTACGTTCATTATTAGTGTTTTTGTCTGTATGTACATCAGGAGACATGTCTCCGGCCATGTTCATATATTTATCTATGACATATGATACAGTATATATTCGAAAAAATATACACATTTCTATAAAAGATTATTTTAATATTGTCAAACTATTCACGTATATTTTTTTCATACATTTCTTATAATTAAAAACATGATTGGTTTTGCACGAGACTAAATCTATTTGATTTATATGTCAAGAATAAGAATATAATTAAAAAATGATTAGTTTGCAACAGTTTATATCTCTTAGATACATTTTAAAATAACATTATATTTAAAATAATTATATACTAATACTAATGTTATTATATAGTCTTGTCTTCAAGATAAAATTAAAAGATAGATAGAAATCATAAAGGAACATGTAAAATTAAAAAAGTAGACAATGTTAATTTTTTTTCAAATATTTAGATCCTTTCATCAATATTTAAATCCTTTAGCCTTTGCAGCAAGTTTCATGTTTCTGGATCCGATTGGGCATGAAAGTTCTTTTGCATTTTTTGCAAGGAATTAATTGTGCATTGTGTTCTTTCCAATTAACATTTTCTTCTTTAGTATCTGAAATTCATTATGCATACTGTATAGTTTATAGAATAATTTTTGAATTATATTTAAAAATATATTCATTGTTTTTATCATTTCTATAACTTCTCTTAACTAATTCTTAAATAATTTGATACAATAATTATTCTATATTAAAGTTTGTTGGTACTTTTATAAGCAACTAAGTATGAAAGAAATGTAAGAAGCTATATTTCTTTCATACTTATAGATATGATTAATTACATATATATATATATATATATATATATATATATATATATAATTATAGAGTTTATTCCTTAATTTTTTTTTCAAGTAGATTTTATCTTAATAGAATCTTAATCATATATACAATTAATTATTGATGATTACAATTAATGATTAGAATTAATTATTAATTCTAATCATTAAAAACTAATAAATATAATATACAATAATTATCAAGATTGGAGAGATTCAATAAAAGAATGGCAAATTAAACAATTCTAAATTTATATATAAAATATTGTTCGTAAACAGTGCAATTTTATTAATTTAATTAAAAATATCATTGTACCTTGGTACAATGTATGGGAAGAAGATATTATTTCTCGAGTTGGTTCAAAATGTAATTGAGGTTGAATTGTAACGTCAATCTCCAATGATTTCTCAAGCTTTTTTGGTGGTGTTCGTGATAATTGATGTCTCGGTTTCATTGGATCAAATGTTATCTGCATATCCATTGATTCTTGCTGCTCTTTATTGTTTTCTTCTTTCTTCTTTTTTTTCTTGAGTTTTACTTTGTCCATACTATGTAAATCTGTTTGTGTGTTTATGGCAAACGTATTCTTATTAGAACTAAAATCAATATCACTAAATTGAATTTCTTCAAAAACGTTGGAGAGCTCTCCCATATCTGGACTAAACAGATGTCTATTGAGTTTTTCTGTAGTTTCGTTTTTCTTCCTGTTTTTATTTTTATGAGTCACATCAATTTCGTTAATATTTTCTTTACCTTCTTGATTTTGATCGAAGTTCTGTAAAATAAATTTCTATATAGAAAGTCAAGTTAAATTTTAAAAAAGTTACAATATATCAAAGACTTTAAATGTAAACAATTAGAGTCAGACCAGAATTTTTACATAATACTCATGCTCAAGAAGTATGTAAAGCCTACACTGGATGTATTATGTAAAAATTCTTTATTACATCACAAAATATATTTCATAATTTTATTTATATATCTATTTCATAATTTAATAAAGAATAATTTTTGCATAATTACATTCAACTGTAGGCTTACATACTCCTTATTTGACCCTTAAAAAGTTAGTTTCTTTAAAGTTTAATTTTTTTAACTTAAGTTATTAATATAGATAATGTCTGGTTCTTATAGAAACTGTTTGTTTAATCTTGTTTATATATGCTGCCTGAAATTAGAACTTTCTGTATATACTGATTATTGCAAAAAATATTACTAGGGCCTTGATTGATATAAAGATTAAGGATACTCATGAAAAAGAATTCTGATTTGATTCTCAGCCAAGATAATATTTTTTGCAATAAAATTATTTACAGATTTTAATGTTCTCCAGTATTATTAAGATTTTTAAAAGATGCTATAAACATAAAATTAAATTGCTTTGCAATTTATGATATTACTACTGTAATTCAATTAGTATGGATTTTAAGACAGAAAAATTAATTCTGTAGTTTAAATGATAATATATAAATAGATAATAAATTCACATAGAATTATACAAGAGCATTTAAGATACAGCTAGACAGAAAATTAAAGATTCTTCTTGTTAATATGATTACCTGATTTTGACATGCTTTATCACCACATTTACATGACAGGTTACACTTTATGTTCTTCCTTACGCAACCACAAATCCGTGATGAACAATTTCCTTTACAGCCACAACTAGATTTTTCTATGTTAAGTTTGACCATTGCCGATGAAGTAAGAGGAACGGTCTTATGGTTTGCAACATCAGGCTTCTTCAAGGTTCCCATATGTTTTCTTAAAATATTAATCTCAAGTTGCATTATTTTTACTTGTTCTTCCAACTTAGCAATCTCTATAAGACTATCAAAACTTTCAGTCTGTATCCCTATGTTTTTTGAGTTGCTAAAAAATTAAATTTTGTCATAATCATTATCTCATAATGAAGAATAATAATAATATAGAATATACTGACAATTATTATAATACTAGATGTATCCCTTAACAAAAACGAAATGTGCGATTTTAGGTGAATCCATTTCTTGCTTACCTAGGCAACGTAATTCTAGTTCTTAGTTTCGTTCCTTTCATTTTGATATTCGAAACAGCCCTTTAGCGAGTGTTTACAATCTAAAGTCGGATATACGTCGAGAAACACCAAAACACGACACCTGACAGTTATTGACGTTTCGAAAGTTACGATAACGGATTTAAACGGATTTCAGCAGTTTCCTTTTAAATCAAACATATGAAAAACCAACGATTTCAGCGCAATCTAGCCCGAAAAACCAAGAACTAGAATCTTTCATGTAGAGTTCTTTCGGATTCGTGAGCGCTCGCTGCTATTGGATAATCTAAGGGCGAGTTCATATCTTGACAGAAAAGCGGAAAACGGAAAAGCGGAAGCCAATCGAAATTCGTAGTAGTAGTAGTAGGCGGTATATTTTGCTTGTCTCTTCTGTCTTTTCGCAAATTCTGATTGGCTTCTGCTTTTCCACTTTCCATTTTTCCGTCAAGATGTGAACGCGGCCTAAAAGAATAATCAATTTATTTTGCAACAGTTAAATCTGCTGAAGTGACCATTGAGTGCAAATCAATTTACATATTTTTAGAGATTAATAAATAATTTAACTTTTAAATTACATATTTTTTGTTATCATAATAATGTACCTCATAATATTAAAAGAATTAAATTATTTTATTAACATTGAAAATATGTAAATCGATTTATTTACCACTCAATTGCACTTCACATTGCACTAATTTTCCCAGTGGAAATGATGTATGCCTCTTGATATGCATATAGGGTGTCTCTAAAGAAATGAAATCGGGTAGCGAGTTGATTGAGATTCGGAACGTTTTTAACTTGACTTGGAATGTTCTAGAAACTATCAAAAACTATCAAAGCCTGACAAAATCGAGAAAGATATCGTGAGAGAGAGAAGCGTATAAGCGATTTATTGAGCTGCTTTTCCAAAACTTAGTGGGACAGATAAGTGCAAAGAAATCCTCTCGAAATGTCACAGGAAACAAATCTGTTGCATTGTTATCATCGCGGCTGTGGAAAGAAATACGATCCGAACGACAATAAAGATGGTATATGCACATTTTATTAAATTTTTAGTGCTAAATTAATAACATTTACGAAATAAAGATGCTCTTATGATTCTTTCGCAGACAGTTGCCTTCATCATTCAGGACATCCAGTGTTTCACGATGCATATAAAGGATGGTCTTGTTGTAACAAGAAATGTACAGACTTCACCGAATTCTTGAATATCAAAGGCTGTACGAAGTCAACGCATTCCAATGTGAAACCATCGGAGCCAGAGAAACCGCCTGTCGAAAAATGCAAAGTTGACGAAATAATACAGGTTGTCACAGGACCTCTAAGCAATGGAGCATTCCTGGAAAGACCTCCGTTTGATGCGTTTCAACTCATACTGTCGCCAACGATATCTCCCATTCTATTAGAACAAATTAAAGGATTGACAACTTCAGAAAATGACAAACCAACTGACAATGTAGTACAGATAGGACAAACTTGTAAAAATAATTCCTGCAAGGGAACTTATACAGGGATTGCCTCTGATGAGGAAATTTGCAATTATCATTCTGGTGTACCTATTTTTCATGAAGGACTGAAATACTGGTCTTGTTGTAAAAAGAAAACTACAGAATTTTCCTTATTTCTGGATCAGCCAGGTTGTACGCAAGGCAAACATATATGGTTTTCCAAGGTACCTTTTATATCATTTAGATAAGTTCATGATATCAATTTAATATTAAATTCATTTAATATAATCATTTAATATGTATCTTTGACAATGACACATAATTTATTTCAGATTACGGGAAAGAAAGCTCAATGCAGGATGGATTGGCATCAAACTGGATCATATGTAGTTGTTTCTATATTTGCAAAAAAATATCTGCCCAGTCAGTCTATTATAAAATTAAATCCTATCCATCTAACTGTAGATTTATTCTTTGTAGAAGATTCGAGATATTATCTTGATATAGAATTAAAAGGAGTACGTATTAATTTAGTATTTTAATTTTGAATTTTAATTTTGAAATATTTTAATTAAGGAACAGTATTTAAGATGTACATTTATTTTACTTTTAGATTATTAATGTCGAGCAAAGTAGTGTACACATGCTGCCAACTAAAGTAGAAATTAAGTTAAAAAAGGCCGAACCTGGTTCCTGGTCGAAGTTGGATGTTCCCAGAGAAACAAAGCCAAGAAACTCTGAAAATAATGAAAATATTACAAATCTTAATTCGCAAATTGAAGCTGTGGATCTTAGTAATCTTTAAATACTGCAAATTTTTAATAGTTAAAAAATATATAAAATATATTAAAAAATATATTAAATTACTGAAATTGTAATTTACTTTTCATTTATTTAAATGTAAAAGAGAAATGTTTTTAACAAAATATGTGCTGATTATTTTTGTTACTGCGATCCTTAATGTGACAGAATACATGGAAATGTATCATAAATTGTTTTTTATTTAAATTGAAAAAGTTCAAACTTGTACATGAAATATTGCATATTTTTTGTTTAGTTTAATTATTTTCTTAGCCCCGTCTAAATGAAAAAAAGAAATTAATAATTTTAATAAATTTAAATTAATATTTCATTATATATAGAAGTTCTTCTTTTCCTATGAAATATATATTTGTAAGTTATACTGTATTTGTGATAATAAACATGCATTTTTATCATAATTATGACTGTGTAATAATCAAATTTTTCTATTATAAAATTTCTCAGAAATAGCCACAAAAATATTTAATTTATGGTGACTAAGCTTGTTTAGAAAAAGGTTGTTTGTATTGCTTAAAATCCTTAAAAAAATTATTGCATTTAAAATGAGATAAATATATATTCAAGCATTGAAGAGAGAAAATTCGAAGATTCTAAATATAAAAAGTGCAAGCAAAGGGAACAGACCTAAGAATAAATGTGTTCAGATATGGAGGTTCTAATATATTATATATCGCAGTGTGTTTATTGGTGTCTACTAACCTTTTTGATCATGTGATTGTACATATATTCGCTGAATGATGTTGACTACCAAATCAAAATTGCGAGTAAATAATCATTGACGCATTGATGTAAAAATATGGCAATAAATTAATGTATATATATACGATTCCTCTTATTTTAGATATTAGCGCTTCACGGATATATGCAATCAGACATGATCTTTAGTGCTAAATTAGGATCGTTGAGAAAAGGATTTAAGAAAGAAATAGATTTCACGTTTATAAGAGCACCACATAAAGTTCCATCCCAAAATAAAACTGGTCAAGAAGATACCGATGAAAATGGTGTGAGAAAAATATCAATAAAAAAAAAATATGAAATTTCTTATCTTCAAGAAATATCATAATTTAATGAGTATTAACGAAATTGTTACGTATAGGATATGGATGGTGGTTTAATACAGAAGATCATGTGTTTAAAGCTACAGTGCCTAGTAACTTGTGTGTAGGATTCAATGACAGTGTAGCTGTGATCGAGAAAGTGTTCTCAGAACAAGGTTCTTTCGATGGAATATTGGGTTTCTCACAGGGAGCAGCTTTTGTTAGTATACTGTGTGCTATGAAGAAGAAGAAAAGTGAGTTTAAAAATAATATACACATGTATATGCTTACATAAAATAAATATATAATTACTATTTTCTTGTAGTATTACAAATCGAGTTTGACTTTGTTATTATGATATCTGGATTTAAGTCACTGTGTGCACCTCATGCAAAGTATTATGATGAAGAAATCGATATGCCTTCCTTGCATATTTATGGAGAGAATGATCAAATCATTCCAACAGGTATATGATGAATAATTTGATATTACGATGAATTTAATATCATTAATTATACTCAATAATATTGAAAGTAAATCATATCCAATGCTTCATTAATGCTAATGCAATCCTTCTTTGTTGTAGTAATGGCAGAACAAATTAGTTGTCTATTCTCAAACAAAAAAGAGCTACGGCACGAAGGTGGACATTACGTGCCGAGTAAAAAAGATATTTATAGGGATTTTGTAATGGAAATGCTTAGCAAATATAAGAACTTAAGTAGTTAACAATAGTCTTATTTTATTATTAAATTTTATTTACCCGGTTTAGCATGCAACTCTATTAGAAAAACATTTTTTGTGTACATGAATAATAGATAAATACAGGGTGAATCAGTCGTTGAATCAGCTTTTTATTCTATGAAAAAGTAATTGACTGTTATAATTCAATTAGGTATGAAGTCGATAATTTTCTCATAAGATAAAAAGTTGGTTCAACGACTCTGATTCACTCTGTATGCTAGATGATTTTTAAAAATATTAAATAAGATATGTAATCATGTACAATATATTTTTGTCACGTAGCATGACATTACTTGTGTATTGTTACAAGTCTTATCGTATAGTTAAAATGGTGTTGCCATTGGTTATAAAACTGTATAAGTTAGACAATAATTAATAGGATACAATATTATAGAACTAAAGATCATTAATTAGAGCATTATATTTTACATTTATGATTGTGTATTGTATCAGATCAGATCTAGTCTGTCTATTCAATACGCCGTAACTACAAATTTGTAATTTAAATGTTACTAGAGTCATACATGTTAATAAAAAAATGTAAGCTTCTTTTGCAAAGCAAACATTACATTTGATTTTCCTTGTGGTGCAAGGAATATGTATACAAAATAAGTGAAAGTGAGCAGAGAGAGAAATAGAAGGAAATAAGAAACAAGAAATATTTAATTTGAAGATATTTTAAAAAGTACTTTAAAATAATTAAGCTATACCTGTAACTTAAATGTAAGCTGAGGTATTCATATTTCGCACTTTGACCATAATAAAACACTTATTTTAATAATTTTATAGCTATATAAATTTGGTTTGATGCACAATAGTGAGCAGAATTTTGTTTTACTTTTATTATCACTTTCAGTCTAATAATCAAGTACAAATTAGTACTCATCACATGTCCTTATAAGACTGACGATCGCGTGACTATATAGCATTTTTATTAAATTGAATATTGAAAATTTTGCAGCTCTGAATACTTGTGTAAAATTGTATTATGTCTAATATTCGGTATTTAGTTACCATATTCACACTCTAGTATTCACATATGTCGTACATGAAGTTTCCTTTTTATTCTTCTTATCATTCAGAGCTGTCCTGACGATTACTAAATTGTATAGGACACAAAACTTCATCGTCGAGTGATGCAACTGCATCATTTCAAGGAGATTGCTCTTGGCCATTATTTTCCTGAGACTTCATAACGTCAGGGAGATCCGGTGGTAATGAGAATGGTGTCATTTCAAGAGGCTCAAACTGGCCATCTGGCTGACGCAGTGCTAAACCGACTAATGCAGGACATTGTGCTTTTGCAGTTGACGATGTCAGCCCGTAATCTTGTAAAGTCTTATTGTCTGACATTAAAAGATTATCCTTGTTAAACAGTTGTTGATTTGCTGGTGGTACTTTCATTATACCTGTAAAAAAAGAAAGTGAGCATTAACTCCAATAACTATAAAAGCAATGGTTTTATTTTTTATAAAACTTGCAACTATTAATGTTCATAAATTAATAATAAGCATAATTTCATTGAAATAGGAGTTTTAGGATATTTTTGTCAAATATATACTAATTAAAATATTTTTCATAAACTTGACATATAGCTGATCAGTAATTGTGTGTGTGTGTGTGTGTGTGTGTGCGCGCGCGCGCGCGTACGTATGCACGCATACGCGCGCGCGTGCGCGCGCGCGCGCGCACACACACACACACACACACACACACACACGCGTACTATATATATATATATATAATTCACTATTAATGCAATTTATTCTGTTTATACTATTGATTAGGCCTAATCCTACATTCATTTAGCGAACCACAGATCGTTCTATTGAAGTAACAATCATCGAATTGTGAATGGTCAAGCGATATGTCAAAAAAAAAAAGATACTGCCACTGTAACACAAACGTCTTACCTTCAATCATCTTCTTGAGCTCGAGGACCGTAGTATCATCTTTTGCGTCGGTAAATATCGTCAATTTTTTTCGCCTGATCATTAAAAATACGTCCTACAACGAGAAAAGCTTGTGTGAATAGACTTGCAGGTTAGCTGACTTGAATCATCGACCGGATGAGACATTGAGAACGGATTCTTACCATTGTGAGCCTAATTATGTACACTTAATATTACAATGTAACGATAAGATTGTTATATCGTCACTGGGGATCGTCTTATGTCTTAAAAGTTTGTGTTTACCAGCAGACCTTCGGGTCAGGGGTACACCGGACCCACGGCCGCATGCAGTAACCCCAGATCATGGAATTGGCCAACGCATGCGTGCTCTTGCTGACTTTTGCACGCGCACGCGCTGCTGATTACTTGACAGTAGAGTTCTATACATAAAGAGATTGATGTCCGAGTTTCTGATTGGCAATCTGATTCTGATATGTATTCTGATTGATATCCCGTCCTAAGTGAAGCAGCTATATTGTGACCATAGCTGTTTATACAAGCATAATACAGCTGACCCACCTATCCTCAATCGCTAATGAAATGCAGAGCTTATTTCGCTAATGGAATCAACGGAGTATATTTTTCTTCTTCAATTTTAGCTTTTGCCTGCAGTAAATCAGAGAAGTCAATAGTGCCACAATAAAGTACAGAATGTTGAATGTATGTTTATTGTTTACGATACTGGCGCGGTCTAAATATGGCGGCGCAAGAAGTGATTGTACAGAGCCCGATTTCATCAATTCCGATTAAGCTAATCGGTCGATTAAATTTCAGTGTGATCAATTACAAGACTGAAAACATAATCTAATTATCTGGTAGCTGTGAAGAACGATAATTAATAGCACGAGTCCTTATTAATCGCAAATTTCTTCAATCGCGAAAAAGTTATACACGTGAGTACTCAACGCCCCGCCAAAAAAGAATGTTTTCAAGACTTGTAGTTGACAATACTGAAATTTAATTGACTGATTAGCTTAAATCGGAGTTAGTGAAACCGAGCCTATGGATCCAATCTGGGAGTCAATTCTGTATTTTCAAACAAGGTGATTATAAAAATTATAAAAGTAAGCAATCTTATTTACTAAGTGTTGATTAATGAAATAATCAGTATTCTAATAAATTCGCTCAATTTATAATTTTCATCTCATTTCAAGATACAGAATCGATTCCCTGATGATGAGATGTTCGATGAGGGTTTCTTTATATATAGAACTCTATTTGACAGCATAAACTCCGTGTGTGAAACTTGGGCTGTGTCAAAGTCTCACTACAAATGCTTTGAAGCATTTGATGGACCAATTAGAAGAAAGAATTTTACAAATTGATTAAAAAACGCTTCAAAGTATTTGTAGCATCGCGTTAACCGTACCTTCAATGCAATGGTTATGTTCAATGGATTCGACAGTTGAATGAGCGCTCGCTGTTATTGGTGTATTCTTTTAGATCATCCAATCAGCGTTTTAGATCTGGAAGAATACATCAATAGTAGCAAGGCTTGTGTTCCGCACAATAAAAGGAACAGGGAACAGAGAACAGAAATTTCAATCTCATGTCAGAAATCATGTATTGTGGAATACAAAGTTTCTAGGTTGAAATTCTTATTTTTTGTTCCTTTTATTATGTGGAGTCTCTTACTCAACTGTTGAATCTGCTGAACGCAGTCAGTGATCCTCATTCTTGTTTAACATTGACAAATTACAAGGATGTGATGATGCACTCATACTGTGTCATGTGTTGGATCTGTTTGAAGGCATCTCTAATGAAACTCTCTCCTACTCACGTGATAAAAGAGAACGATCGTAACATTCGTACGTAGACATTAGGTGATTTTTTGCGTAATTCAGATATAACAACCAAAGTATCAAATTGTATCGGAACGTTCTTGTTCTTGCGTGTTAGTGGTAGAGGTAAGACTAGCCATTTAATTCGTTGAAACAGGTTGAAGACACTCTTTTATCGTCATCCGGCGATACACAGCAAAAAAAAAGAATAAATTCATCTTTTCATATATTTTGTATGTATTTGCACTATGTCATTAAAATTATAAACGAATATTACGTTCTCGTTGCTTGCACCTTTTGCACTCGACATTTTCGCTTTCTCTCTTTTCAAGGCCAAATATATATTTATTTCATTTTAAGTGTAAAAATATTTGGAGATTTCATGTAACAGACCTATTATTTTTATAAGTAATATATGAATAAGAGAAGAAGCAATCATTTTCCTTGTACTTAAGGAACTGTTTTATTATTCTTTATCTACTGTGTAATCATCTAAGTTATGTCGTTATCTCATAGACTTTGGTTAATTCATTGTTTTTTTTTTATTTTGTAGCCTATGTGCATATTGCATTCAGTTGTATTTTCATCCTCTCTGCTATCATCTTAGTTAACTTTTGACTTATGCTTTTAATAGAAGTGAATAGAATATACTATCAGATACTGCACTGATTAGGTCTGTTTTCTGTAGCTGAACTCTAGTATACACTTTTAAAACTTAAAGAGAAATAGATATATGTTTGATATCTGTTGAAAGTGAAAAAGAGAGTTCTAGAGCAGCTTAATGCAGGAACAGAAAACAGACCAATTGTGTGAGAAGAAATTGACTTTAATTCATTCATAGGTATTGTGTGTGTACATGTATATTGATGTATATAGTCATTTAGTTACAATTTTGTGAGTTTCGATGAAATTAATTAATCTTTCCATTGTATTTGATATAGAAAGTTAGGAATCTAATGACAGATTTATCTTAATTTTTATATATAGAGTATAATATAATTATATAATTAAAATATAGTGATTTAATGTGTACTTAAAAAAGCACATATATTTTCTATTTCTTATTTTCTTCCAGTTCAAAAATATGTTATCTCTCCCTCAACTTCCTTTATATAGTGACAATGATAGTCAACATGTCGAAAGAGTACCTATAGGCAAAGAAAATCATGTTGACTTTGTCCAACAATTTGTGAAGAATGTTCGTAGCTTTAGTTCTCAGTATGGCGGTAATTCTAGCATATCTTATGCTGCTACTAACATAATTGGGCCATTTAGTCAATTTCCAAATTATGGAGATTTTGCACAAACATTTGCCATGGTATGTATATTTTCTTATATTACTTGTTATTGTCTTAAAAACTGAAAAGCAATCACAAACTTTTCTACATTTCCAAATGGTTAAACCTGATTTGCACCAACATTCTTCTAACTTTAAGCAAAGCTTAAAAATTTATCTTTTTTTAAAGTCAACAGAGAGATGGAAAGGGAGAGAGTTTTAAACCTTGCTTAAAATTAAAGTAACATTGGTGCAAATCTCGGCCTTATTCTTTTATTTATAACTCTTCAATTAACTTCCTATAAAACTGATAATAGATATATGAGTTGTGTTTCAAAATTCATTGCAAGTATTGAAAATCTATAATGCACTTTACTGTAAACTATAAATTTTTAGCAGAATTTTGGAACATAGTCATGGAATCAGGAAGATTCTACATTTGAAGTAAATGTAGGAGATCAATTACAACTTAATTATTCATATCTAGAGTGACATCATTCCAATAATAGCAATTTATTTTAATAAAGTTTCATTTGACATTTTTTTCTAACTTTTTCAAATAGAGGACTTATGGACCATGGTGGGACAAAGCACCTTCGAGATCAATTGATTATATGCCACAGAACAATACAGATGTTGTAAGTCAAGATTATATTGGTATGTAATATTTAAATTAATAAATAAAAGATTGTTAAAAAAAATATGTTTTTATTAAGAAAAGAGAGTATAATTGTATTTTTTATATTAAAGATATTGAGTATCATGAAGCTGTATATCCAGTAAGAGTTTCTATATACGAAGTATATAATCCTGGGAGCGTAATTCGAATCTGGGCTGAAGATTTTAAAGGTCGATGGTTTCTACTGTGGAATGGACCGCCTCAGATTGTTCCTCTGAAATCACGGATATTTTCTCCACCTTTACAATCGTGTGACTTTAAAACCAAACTACTCAGATTAGAATTTAACCACAGTTTATTGGATTACTACACAGAGATAGATGCTGTGATGCTTATTGGAACATCAGAATTGATTTTTCCTAAAGATCCAGCTCACAATCAGAGTTTAACTAATCTATTAATAAGCATTAATTGCGACTTGTTTGAAACTCCTTGCCGTGAGGATATTCATAATTTAACACCAAATTATAAAAATGCACATTTGGATATAATCCATCTTAAGAAGACATTGATTGAACATTGTATTATGTGCAAAAGGTATTGAAATTGTCAATATTAAGTAAGATTTATTCTTTTTTTGATGAGTGGAAGTAAATTTGTACCAATGTTATTTGTAGCGATGTAGTAGCGAATTTTCACGACAGCAACCTAGTATCTCGGCTAGGATCCCTTTATTATTATGTACCACCTCTTAAAGAGGGATCTGATAGTATGCAACGCTTTTTATCAGAAGAACTTTCAAAGTTTATGAAAGATGTTAAAGACTCTTCAGAAGAATTCAAGAAGCCATCACGTTATAATTTTTCTGCACTTCCTGTAAAGTATACTAAAAAGTCTTTGTCACATATATTAATATTTAGTGTTATTTCGTTTATTAAAATTTTGTATTTTATCTTGCAGGATGAAATAATAATGAGAATATTAAGAAACTTGGACTTAAAGTCATTATGCCGCATGAGCAGAGTGAATAAACATTTCAATAATTTAGCACAAGACCATCTGCTTTATACAAGTTTAAACTTAAAACCATATTGGTATGTTATTAATACAAAGGCATTGTATTACTTAGCACCTAGATGTAAATATTTACGACGATTGGATCTTTCATGGTGTGACAAATTTTCTGTCCCGGAACTTGAAAATTTTCTTGTTATTTGTGGTAGTCTCTTAACACATTTACGATTAAATTGCTGTTCATGTGTCGACAACAATACCATGCTTAAAATTTCGAGAATATGCAAAAATTTGAAAGGTATATATACAAATGATTATTATAATCAAGAACAAATTATATAATCAATACATATATTTTTTTCTTAGAATTAGGTCTACGTAATTGTGATTTGATAAAAGAAAAAGGATTCTCATATCTCGAAAATCTAGAATTCTTGGAGCATTTGGATCTTTACAGGACACATATAAATACTCAAACTCTTTGCAAGATACTGCGAAGAAATATACGAATGCGTCACTTACGCATAGGAGGCACCGACAAAAGTCTGAATGTAGATGAAGTTGCAATGGAATTGAGAAATTCCTGTCCAGATTTAGAAAGTATAGATTTGTGGAAAACGCACACTCTTACATCGCAAGGTATTGATGCTCTTGCTGACTGCAAAAATCTACGAGAAGTGGATTTTGGTTGGTGGTACGTGTTGTCACACTTTCTTTGAAAATACATGTTTTGTCGCACTTTTTGCAGAATACGTATTCCTCATTCGTTTATGGGATGACGAATAAAATCTTAGATTAATTTACTAACTAATAAGTCTTGCTCTCACGGATCTGTGCAGCATCCCAGTTTTTTTTTGAACAAACATAGATTATCATATTCATAAAAATTTATACGTTTGTTTCGCTTGTATCTTGAAATATTGTAGCTGTGTTGTCTTTCTATTTACGATTAAAAAATATTATTTTTTTTATTTACAGTGGCAGTACAACTGGTCATGGTGATAGTTTTCGTAGATTGTTTTCCTCCTGTCAACATCTGGAAAAAGTTTTCCTGATCTCTGTTAGAGGCCTTACTGAACGTGATCTAAGAGCATTGACATTGTGCAAAAATTTAAAACAGTTAGATTTGTTAGGTACATTATCTCTGACAGCTGAAATATGTCACGCAATTTTCGTGAATTGTCCTAAATTAGAGATGATTGATCTCAGCTTTTGTGACAATATTGCCGATTGTTCGATTCAGCAGTGGCAGCAAATATACACACATATAGCTATTAAAAGAGTATACAGCGAACGATGATTAGATCTAATGTGAATTTTAAGATTTAATATAAATTTTTCTTTTGAGAAAATCACATTTTCAAAAAGTGAACTAAGTGTGTCTTGAAAGAACGAGATAAATGTGTTTTAATTGTACATTTTATATATATTTAAACTTATTTTTTAAATAAAAATAACATAAAAATTGTGTTAATTAGAAAGTAAAAATTTATGTACGATTTAAATCTCATTTTTTAAATATTTATAAAATGTAATGAAATCACATTTTATATTAGAACATCAGGAAATACATCGATTGTTTAATCAGATAAAATTCATCTATCTAGAAATAAAATCGAATCAGTTCTGTGATTTGAGTTTCAGTGATGTGATACTTGTGCCTACTGCTAAAAAAGAACTAATTGCAATAGATTTTCATATATTTGTATATATTCGCGCTCTATTATTAAAATTGTTTTATTATTTCAATAAATTTCTTATATTCTGTCTTTTAAACATTATGAATTGAAAGTAAAATTTTGTAGTATGTATTCTAATATTTCTATTTGAATATATTTTCATATTAATTTAAACATTAAATATTAAGGTTCGTTTGCATTATAAAATTTCTTGAAATTTTTGTATGTAAAACGGAATATATATATATATATATATATATATACTTGTATCTCGTTGAAGAGAAAGAAAGCGAAATTATCTATTTATGTAGTTGAAATATTGGGAATACAAATTAGTTCGGTCTGTTTCCCTAAAGATGGCTCCAGCTGTTTTGAATGATTCATAGTAACAGCTGATTTTGGCGGTTTCAGAGGTTAAACATCTGCTAATAATATTCAGTTTATATTATTCTCGCTTTGAGTTTCATACAAAAACCTTGATTTTTACTGTGTTTGAAATGTCGAATTTTGTGTTAACCAAGTGGCATTTGCGGGAGGTTTTGATTTTCTGCTTTAATTGGAAGAAAAGTGCGGCTGAAGCCCATCGAATGCTTGTCGAAGTTTATGGTGACACTGCTCCAACTGATAAATCATGTAGGGAATGGTT
>Ga0157363_1002133_pt1 | contig 17211 bp, 18 predicted proteins | sample AttsexASBM1_FD_111477 | JGI IMG/M metagenome (GOLD analysis project Ga0157363, IMG submission 111477) | Fungus gardens microbial communities from leaf cutter ant in Ribeirão Preto, State of São Paulo, Brazil - Atta sexdens ASBM1 | ecosystem: Host-associated > Fungi > Mycelium > Unclassified ... | reverse complement strand
GGCTCAGTCATGCAGGCAAAAGAGATGTGCGTGGCGAAGTAATCCAGCAGCGTAAGCAGCATCGATAAAAGGGAAAATCAGGTGGCGTGGAAGCTGGCTTAAGTTCTTGAAAGTATTTGGCACCCCTACAGGATTCAAACCTTCTAGCTAGTCATCTGTTCTATATATAATTTTTTTCATTTCAATTTGTTATCTGCCCCCAGACATGCCCCCTATTCGTTATGAAAACAATAGAACTGTACAAACAAACAGCCCTCATGTACTGTATATAAACACAGTCAATCATTAATCTTAACAATACAATAAAATTTATAGATTAATCCTATTCATAGTCTATCTATGATATGATTTTGAAGAGAAAGGCCAATCTAAAACTTCAAATTATTGATTTTAAGGATAAATGATGATCAAGGGTCCATTAGATCTGAAAAACTTAAGCATAACAGACCTCATTATTCATAGGGTTTATCTTCCCGGTCAGCAAACACACTTTACTGTTGAACATTCTAAAAATATCATTCCTTTAACTGGTAAAGCCAAGCAGACCCTTGAACTAAGACTAATTAAGGTTTTAAACAGAGGCTCAAAATGCATTGAAATGGACATAGTTGAAGATGAGCCATTAGACAAAATTCATGCACTCCATGATTCCAGTGAAGAACTTTTTGTTTCAAAAAGCCAAGATATTGCTGATAAGCTGGGAAAATCTCAAACAAGTAAAAAACATCCAGAAGGCATACTTGTCGTTGTCAGATGCACCTATGGTGTTACAAAAAAAATTAGAGCAATAGCTATAATCAAAGCTGAGCTTCATGAAGGCTTTACTTCCACAGTAAAAGATAATGTAGCATCAATTGGATATTTGAATAACCTTTTCCTTACACCTGAGCAAAAGCTTTATAAGGTGGCATTTTATTCTGAAATATCACGTGCACATAAATTCATTAAAGAATCTTACGATGTGTATTTATTCGATAATAACTTAACAGCTAAAGACGATTCAGGTGCTGCTGCTTACTTTTATAAAAAATTCTTAGGGCTTTCTATCTCTGCTGACTCCAGCAGGCTCACTCGTAATTTCTATGAAGCAACTGAAAAATATATTAACGAGCATTGCAAATCAGTTGAAGAAAAAATTGATTTAACAAATGCTTTGCGAACTTACATAAAATTAGGTCAGTCAGAAATAATTGGAACAACCGATTTTTCTGAGCAATACATGCCAGTCAGTAAAAGAGATGAATACATCGAATTCTGTGAAGAAATAGATCCTGTCATTACTTCTTTTAAAAAAGATGATTCATTAATAAGAAACAAAATCAAGTTATCAACTTTCAGATTTAGTAATGATGTCAAAATCACATATCCACCATCTTCCGATGAAGAAATTAAGACATGTGAAATCATAGAAAAAACTGATACGCATACTATAATGAAAATCAACGGCTATTTAATAGGTATTTAAAATGAGTGAAGTGGATGAGTTTATCTCAAATTTCAATCAAGATGAGAAGATGCTCTTATCTTGGGGTAAACTCGTCTGCCAAAAAATCAGAGATGAGTTAAAGCTCATAAATAAAGATAATATACTTAAAATTGAACCATGTTTCCGAGTGAAAGATTTATCATCGTTGATTGAAAAAGCTTTTTACCGTTTTAAAGGATACAAAAATCCATATAAAGATATAACTGATAAGGTTGGCGTAAGATTTGTTGTTTTACTTACTGATGATATTGAACATATCAAAGTCATTATTCAAAATAGTCCATTATGGTCTTTCTCAGAAGATAGGGACTTCGAAAAGGAAAAAGCAGACAAGCCTTATCTTTTTGATTATCAATCTGTTCATTATATCGTTAAAAATTTAGATGAGATAAAAGGTGAAAATGGAGTTATTATACCATCGGGAACACCTTGTGAAATACAAATAAGAACACTCCTTCAACATGCTTATGCTGAAGTCTCACATGATTCTGTTTATAAATGTAAAGCGATCCCATCATCTGATATTAAAAGAAGAATGGCCAGGACCATTGCTTTAATGGAATCAACTGATGAACTTTTTTTAGCAGCAAAAAACGAACTTAACAAAAGTAACGAAGTCATAGAAAAATGGGCTGAACTTTCAAGAATTCTTTTTTCAAAATTAGATGTTAATTATGACACACACAAAAAAGATAAAATACTTTATCATATACTAAATCTTTACTTTGAAAGCTTAACAGAGCAACTTTTCAAATCCTACTCCTCGTATTTAGAAAAAAACACGGATTATGAAGAATATTTTAAGGAAAAAATAAAATCTGAAAGTATTTCGGGTTCTTATATAAAGAAAAGTGCAGCTACAATTTTCTGTCTTTTTATGGCAGACAAGAGATTTCAAATATTTAAGGAAAGATGGCCTTTTTCCGAGGCAGATCTAAATGAGATAACATCGATAGTAGGAAAATAGTAATGTATAAATTAACAAAAATTGTAGAAATGACAGAATCAAAAATCTTAAAAATGAAAGATAAAGTCAAGAATACAAAAAGAAAAGCCATAGCATTCCGAATATTAAGCTTATCATTAGCTACTATAACCACCATTTTTGTTGGGATGGGAGAAGAGCATTTGTTTTCTCAATTCCTTCCATTAATAACAAGTGCTTTGTTAACATTAATAGTTGGATTAGAATCTTATTTTTCTTATCAAGAACAATGGAGTCGTCAAAAGTTAACATTACTAAAACTTTATCAATTACAAAATAAGCTTTCAGTATTTGAACATAATGATGAGATTGAAAAAAACATTTTAGATTCTTTTGTTAAAGAATACCTTTCAATTTGGGATAATGACTTATCCAATTGGGAAAAAATTCAATCACAGAGAAAAGAATTAAAATAGCATACTGTCTGAAACGACATTATTGACTACTGAATATCAACTGCAATTATTCACCCCCAATAAAAATTTATTAATGATCTAGCCCTAAAATTGACAATACAACAATTGAGGAGATATAAGAAATGCTAAATTTCGATAAGATTGGTGTTGGTAATGTGGTTAATACAGCTTTACCCCCGAGAGAAATATTTCAGGCTCTTCCTAAAAAAGATAATTTCAAATTCCAGTATCCGAGAGATGTTCAGTCTGAAGTATGGAGCAAGTGGTTTGAAAGAAGGGATGATAAAAATATTGTTATTAAAATGAATACAGGTGGTGGAAAGACGATTGTAGGACTTACCTTATTAAAGAGTTGTCTCAATGAGAAAAAAGGTCCGGCTGTTTATGTTGTTCCTGATAACTATCTGGTCAGGCAAGTAATTGATGAAGGTAAAAAGCTTGGTATCGGTATAACTGATGATGAGGAATCAATGGGATTTCTCACTGGAAAAGATATTCTGGTCATAAACATTTATAAACTCATCAATGGGAAAAGCAAGTTTGGTGTAGGGGATGAAGGAAAAAAAATCCCAATTGGCAGTATAATAATTGATGACGCTCATGCATGTTTGAATACCGTTGAATCTCAGTTTACTATAAAAGTAAAATTTAACAATGAGCAAACAAGTCTTTATAAAGCAATTTTTAATTTATTTTCTGAGGATATAGCTCGTCAAAATTACATTAAATATAGTGAAATATTAAATGGTGACTATACAGCAATGCAAGAAATTCCATTCTGGAATTGGCAGAAAAAAATAAAGGAAATCACCGAAATCTTAGTTAGAAACAGAAATGACGATGAGTTAAAATTCTCTCTTCCATTGCTAAAGAATAATCTTAATCTTTGCAAATGTGTAGTAAGCTCCCAATCTATTGAGATTACTCCTCATATAATACCGATATCAGTATTTCCATCGTTGGATACTGCTTTTAGAAAGATATACATGACAGCTACTTTGGCTGATGATAGTATCCTGTCAACACATTTTGGTGTTAAAACAAACGAACTTAGTAATGCAATAACTCCAGACAGTGCTGGTGATATTGGCGAAAGAATGATATTACTACCGCAGGTTTTGAACCCTAAGATCACTAATGATGATATTTTAGAAATTTGTGCAGAAGTTGCCAAACGGCATAATGTCGTTGTCATTTGTCCTTCTGAAAGTAAAGCAAAAAAATGGCACCCTATAGCAAACCAAGTTTTAAAATCAGAAAGTATAATTGACGGATTAAATAATCTTAAAAACAGTCATATTGGAGTTACTGTCCTCCTAAATAGATATGATGGCATTGACCTACCTAAAGATGCTTGTCGATTATTAATAATAGATGAGCTACCAGATGATAGCAGCAATATCGAAAAGATAAAAAATGGTGTTCTGCTTGGCAGCAAAGAGGGTAGCATTAGAACTATCCAGAAAATAGAACAAGGAATGGGCAGAGGTATAAGGTCTAATGATGATTATTGTGTTGTAATGCTACTTGGTCAGCAGCTTTCAAGTTTGCTTTATGTGAACGAAGCCGCCTCATATTTCTCTCCTGCAACTAAAGCTCAATTAGAGCTTTCAAACCAAATAGCTGAACAGCTTAATACACCATCTAACCAAGAAATTATCGAAGTAATGGACTATTGTTTAAAACGTAATGAACAATGGATAGCGGCGAGCAGAGGTGGACTATCAGCACTCAAATATGAAAACACTAACAATTCTGGTAATTTTAACTCTTCACTATTCAATGCTTATAATGAGGCTTTGCTAAATGACTTCAGAAAATCACATGTTATTTTGAATGATTATATTAATTCTTGTGACGATATTAAAACAAAAGGATATGCTAAGCAGTTCCTTGCCGAATATACCAATTTTTATGATGAAAACGAAGCTCAGAAAATACTGAAGTCTGCAAAAAGCTTTAATCAACGAATTTTGCGCCCACTCGATGGGATAACTTTCGATAAAATTAGTCAGGATGAACAAACTCAAGCCTTGAAAGTCAGTGAATACATTCGTTCTAAATATAAAGAACCTAACAAACTCATAATCTTTCTTAACAGCCTTTTAGATGATTTAAATTTCAAGCCGGAATCCTATAAGAGATTCGAAGCAGCTATTGATGAAGTAGCTAAAATCTTAGGTTTTTCCAGCGAGCGACCAGAAGAAAAATATGATGAAGGTCCGGATAATTTATGGGCAATAAAAGCTAACGAATATTTAGTCATTGAGTGCAAAAATGAAGCTACAAATGAAACGATAACTAAATACTATTGCAATCAATTAACAGGCTCCTTGACCTGGTTTAATAATAACTATGACCACTTTTGCAATGCCACTCCGATATTAATACATCCTTCGATTACAATAGAGAAAGCTGCTTCTTTAAACGAAAACACAAGAATCATAGATGCTGAGTGTTTAGATAAAATTAAAAATAGCTTACATTCTTTTATCACAACAATAGCATATAACAATGAATTATCAAATGTTGATAAAATTAGAGAAAGGCTTTCTAGTTTTAAATTAAAAGCTGATGATTTGATCCCAACATATACAAAACAGTTTAGGTAATTTGTAAGTTAAGCAAGGGCTAACTCAGCGAAGCTGAGTTTCCCTTGTTTTTCTTCCTTGTAGTCAGAAAAAGAAAAACCAAAATCGAAACCAACACCTAAAGCATTGACACAATTGCATATTATGATATTAATTTATACATAGCATACGGACTTGCTATAAAACACACAATCAAAAGGAGTTGATATGGAAAAATTTAATAATCTATTCGATGAAGACTTTCCGTCATTATTCACTAAGAATACTCAGCCAAAAAAATTACCACCGAATCGTCTTCGTAGGCACACGGTAACTGTTCGTTTAAATGACACAGAACTCGCTCAAGTAAATAACCTTAGAAAGCAACTTAGCAGAAGTAGCTGGTTGAGAGATTCAGCACTTCAGCAGCTACCGCCATCTATTCCTGAGTTGAACAAAGATGCATGGCATGAGCTAACAGCCTCATTGCAGAAACTGAACGACCTAACTTCGTTTCTGAGTCGCAGAGGAGCTGACTCTCAGCCACTGTCACAGGAAGTGAATGCATTGAGAGTAAAGCTGTCGAATGTTAGAGATGCCCTGCTGAACTTCGACAAGTAAATATCAGATATGAAAGGTATGGATAGGATAAAAAGGGGCAAAAATTTTAGAGGAGTAGTTTCCTATGCATTAGCCCCTGCTCACCATCATAAGGTTGATCCCATAGTGATAGGAGGTAACCTGGTAGGCTCAACTGTCGATGAATTGGTTGCCGAGTTAACAGCAACACATAAGCTCCGAAAGGATGTTGAAAAACCAGTCTGGCATAACTCACTTCGTCTACCTCGTGGTGATTCGCTTACCAATGAACAGTGGACGGCATTTGCTGACGACTATATGGAAAGAATGGGATTCAGCAAAACTCACCTTCGCTGTTATGTCCTACATGATGATGCAGCCGGGCAGCACATACACATCATTGCCACCCGTATAAACCTACTCAATAGCCAACTCTATCTTGGAAGAAATGAGAATCTTATCAGCACTCGTATCATCCAAGATCTTGAGAAAGCACACCATCTTACCCAAACTGTTGGTCCTTCCGCTGCCGAATCTACTCAGAAGCACAGGAAACTCACCCGTAATGAAAATATTATGGTAGCAAGGACAGGCGAAAATTCATCAAAGAAAGTGCTCCAAGATGCGATAGATGCGGTTCTCAGTTTTTATGACCGCATCACCATAGATAAATTTGTCTATGAGCTTGGCAAGCTGGATATCGTCGCCAAAGCAAATGTAGCTGCTACCGGAAAGATGAATGGATTTTCTTTCGTCTATCAAGGCATAGCTTTCAAAGCATCACAGTTAGGCAAAGCATATGGTTGGTCAAACTTAAGTCAGAAGGTTATAGCCCCAAGTGCAGCAGAATCTGGCTTAATGAATGTTACTTCCGTTCCAGAAAAAAAGGAAATCCCTGAAAACAATTTTATCCTCCATGAGGAGTTTTTATCCCCCTCCTCCGCAATGCCATATATTGAAAAGCAAGATTTAGAACAGTCCAAAAGAATTCGCTGGATCTTGTGGGTCCCCTACCTTGATGAAATCCTACAAGCGATGAAATCCATTGGTTTGAGCCTGCTTAAACCAGCTCGAATGCGTGTAAAAGTCTATTTTCAAAAATGGCACAACAACACTTCTCCACAAATCTTTGATTCAGAACCAACCAAAACCCCACTCAAGCTCGGCTAACCCACTATTTTCAATGTGTTAAATTTAAAAATTAAGTCAAATCATCACTCACTTTCCATTACTTTTCAATTTGATAGGCTTTGCCGATCGATCGTTATAACAGATCAATTATCATATTATGATAGTCGTAAGCTATCAAAACGATCTGATCGATCGGTACAAATGATTTGCTAGAGTCTCTCAAGTAATCGTAATGTAACTTCAAACGAACCGAAGTAGCCTCATGATTTATCAGCAAAATTGCTGATGAATAATTGCGCCTCCACTCCAGCTAACCTCATGAAGGACATTTGCATGACAGCAATGATTGATACTAAGCAACCAAGCTTTTTAATGATGAAACGAGTATGGATTGCTATTGCTCTACCAGTGGCCATTTTCTATTTCTCAGGTTTTCAAGGGTTGATCCAGCTCGCTCTCGTTTGGATTTTCGTAAGCATCATGCTTTTAATGTTTGCATATAAAAAGTTTCGAGTTAAGAAATGGAATGCGAGCACCAAAGATATTTTCGGAGAGTCGGACGGTATGTGGAGTCATGAGTTCGGTCCTACCGCAATGAGACTTGATGAGAAGCGAAAACTGGTCCATCTCAGAGAAGGCAATAAGCAAAAGACCTATCCATTCGAGTCAGTCAAAGAATGGCGATACAATTTGTCTACCACGAGAGAACGAGCAGGAATAAATAAAGAACTTGACCGCACACATGATTTTCGAGAGTCAGGTTTCTACATCTCTGTAGATGACGTGCAAAATCCAGAGTGGCGAGTTATGTTTTTTCCACAGAAAGGCGACTTTAACTCTCAAGAAGGTATCCTTGACACTGAGCTTCAGCTTAAAAGGTGGATGCATATCTTTGATAAAGTGATCAACAAATAATTTTATTATAAAAAATTTGCACTTCTTATTTTTTAATATTATTTAATGTGGTGAGCTTTTGATTTCACCACATTAAATAAAAATTTACAAGGGATATATATGCACACACCTAAAGAAATAAAGTACTTTTTAAAATCTGAATTTAATGATGAAAACATTGAGAAGAAGCTTTTGAGAATTTATTATGATAACTGTTCGAAAATTGAAAACAGTTATCATATGAAGATGTTTCTGCAATCAGTTTATATAAATATATCTTCGAAAGGTAGATTTAGGAGATCGCTTTACTGAGAAGGTCTACTTTATCCTGGGCACTCTTCATCCAAGGTAAACCACGATATTTAACATTGCTTAAGCCACTAATGCTTTCAATAAACCTAAAACCTCTTTTGTCTTCATCGACCAAATCAGCAAATTTTTGATTACCGATTTTTGCTTTAATTAAATCATTAGGATCTATAAAATAACATATATTAAATTTTGATGCTTGAATAAAATCATTTTCACCACATGTAAGCATCTGTCTTTCATCATTGCCGAATATAGACTCGGTTGACTTTTCATCAAAACAGAAAATAAAATAATCAATCTTTATTGATGAAGCAGTACTGTTTTTATTCGAATTACTATTTACATTGGTTTCAGGGATTAAAATAGTATCACTATAGGCAAATAAATCATTTCCTTTCCTAACCAAACCAACTAAATCCAATATGGATGCATTAGGTTCTGATGAAGCTTTTTGTCCGCAGTAGGTTTTTCCTGAACCTGTAAAAAAACAGCCTTTCCCATTAATAATATGAACATCTGCATAATAAACATTATTTGCATTTTTACTGATAAAGTATTCCATTTAAACCTCTGCTATATCATGATTTATAGGGACATTATAAATTTGACAGATGATGTATCATAAGGCATTCTTGACAAAAAAGCACGCAAATCGTGCTTTAAACATAACGAAATTTAAATAATACCCTTTCTTATCAACTTCTTATTAGCAAGAGAAGATTTGTAATCTTCATAGCTTACCTTATAATCCCTAAAGCTTTTTTCAACTTCATACTCATTCCACACAATGTATTCGACAATAAACTTGTAAAAATAGAGAACTTTTTCGAGGCTAATGGTCTCGGGTATAGTATGAAAGTTAGGGCTGAGTAAGGCAGAGGTGAGAACGGCGATAATGTTTGTTGAACCCTTAAGAGCAGGGTTATCATAATCCTGTTGATACTTTAGAAAATAACCTATGCAAAAAAGATATGCATCTTTTATGATTTTCTCTTTACTACACTCAGATTCATCGTATTTTAAAATAAAGCGATTAAGAAGTATTAAGAACCGCTGGTCTGGTAAAAATCGTTGTAATTTATTCATAATAAGCATCCTTGCTATTTGTGAAATGTCATCCTGACAATTAAACTTTTAACAAATAATCCATTACTGTCAATAGGCAACACCTATCAATTTAAAGATTTTTCTTTGACAATGGTCTTTCTAATTGCTCACGAGTAACCTGATGAAGCAATGCATTATATTGCCAAACAACAAACTGCTCAGAAAGTTTATTATTTATTTTAGTTAAAGACTCGACTTCTGCTTGTAGTCTCTTGATTCTTTGAGCGGCTATTTTTAAATTGGCGGGCTTAACAATTTCTTTATCCCCTCTTTTTATCTTTACTTTCTTTTCATTAAATACTTCTGCAATTAATGAATGACTACTAAGGGATTGTCGTGTAGGTCTCTTTCCGATTATCAGAGTTACCTCATCGCATAGAGCTTCCCATGTTAACTTTTGATTGTGAGGCCAGATATTAATAACATGAATTATATTCTTTTCATCAAGTCTTGATAGATGTTTAGCCATTAGTTACTCCTTTATTTATTTTTTTAGTATGGAAATCTTTCCATTTTTCTGCCGCCATATTACCGCCTCTGAAATCAGATTCAGAGATCGAGAGTATTTTAATTTGCAAATCCCTTATTTCTTTTATATCACTACCAGATTCGTTCTCAGGATAATAATTGCATGGTTGCATTGCATATTTAAGCCTGCAAAGCCCATGTTTGCTCACTAAGGTAGACCCGGTAATTTCTTTATTCTTATCAATTTTGTTTTCAAATATCATTTTGACAGGTATCACATTTCCGACTTTTTCTAATGCTTTTGCTTTTACAACTTGAGCAACCATATGAGCATGTGGTGTATGATCATAAACACTGTTTTGGGCTATACATTGCCTTCCAGACCATCGAGCTATGTCAAACTCAGACATACCAGCTATTTGTGCCAAAGTGTTTAAAAAATGCCTTATTGAATGGGTTTTTAATGATGAGTCTGAAGCAGACTGCTGTTTGGATCTGGAAAAAATACCTCCATTTTCGATATCATAAGAAATATTATGCTTTACTGGTTTGAAGAACAATTTACCACTACTTTTAGACAATCTCTTAAAATCACAAACTTTTAACAAACAAAGGGCATTCGAGTATTTGATATTCTTTTTCCTGTCATACCAAGGAAAATCATCCGGTGCCCATTGTTTCAATATTTCGTTTAGAGATTTTAAAGAATAAGTGTAATCATTAGGAATCAGATCTAATGTGCTTAGCTTTTTATTTATTGATGAGGGAGATAAATTAGTGAAGCCCAGCACACTGCAAACTTGTTCTGCTGATAACAAATAGTCATTATTTATCTCATTGCTTAGAGAGTTCCTGTAGATCTCAGATGTCTCTAAATATTGAGCCAGTTCTCTTCCGCTTTGTGATAACAGCTTTAATCTTGCTATAGCTTTTTTGGCAACAGGAACCATAGATGATGCAATCCACTTCACATCCCCCTCGTATCCTTTTGCTGAAAAAAACCTAATACCATACCTCTCTATACCATTACTGTTTTGTTCCCACACTTCACAGTCGGCTGGCAATGAGAGAATTTCACTTATTCTACTCGGTGCACACATCAGTAAAGTCAGGACTGAAGCAGTGAACATATCCCTTTTAGAGAGAGATTTATCATCCTTTGCAAAGACTTTTGCGAGTTCAACTATGTATGAAATATCAGGCAATTTGTCATGTCCTGCAAGATTGTGATCATAGCTTTTAACTTCATAGATTGGCATTTTAAGAGGATTAAACCATTCCACATATCCTAAATCAGCTAAATTGTATTCCCTTAAGAACTTTTCAATTTCTTTAAGTTCTTTTCCTGCATTATATGCGGTTATCTCAGAGTAAATTATAGTAAAAATCTCCACACATCTTTCGAAGATAAAGCTACTACAGTTATATATTTTAGCTGACTGAAATTCATTCAATAAAACTCCTTCCAGTATTTTTAGCACATTCATTCTATTGTTATAATCATTTCTTCTTCCATATGAATGTAAGTGTTTAATATATGCTTTTGAAAATAACATAAAACCCGAATCCAGAGGCAATTTCCGCTTACTTTTAGAATAATCATACTTATAGAAATTATAATATCGATCCCATACAAGTGAATCCCATACCATTTTATTCTTTTCGATGTAGAAATCGCCTTCCATTTCTTTGATGAAACAGGCTAAGTTTTTCGAATAAATTGTGTCTTTCAACCTCTCAACATTATCATAATTATTCATACATGCCTCCCCAGCTTTCAAAAAACCTACAGTTTTTACAATGAGCATTGCTACTTTCATTTTGTGCAACATGAAAAGTAGATCTCATGAGTTCTATAAACCTATTGGCATTAGTTTCAGGTTCTACTCCAAGGAATAACTTGGAGAGCGGTTCAAAAAAAACATCCATTCTTTTGTCTATTTCAGATGCATTATCGGCATGATTTTTAATGTAAATACCGGAGCAAGCTACACTACTATGATCTAATGCTTTAGCAATTGTTTGAATTGAGGCTCCTTTCCTCGCTAATTCACTTCCTAATGTATATCTAAAACGGGCAGGATTAACTTTTATTGGTTTGTCTGTCCGTGTAGAAAAAACCGGGTTAATTCTGAAAATATTATTTATTCTCTTTGTGATACTTCTGTTCTTTGAGTGGAGAAAGTCAGATTCGATTTTAGCGATTAACATTCCTTCTTCTGAGCAAAATGCTAATTCTTTTTTGCTGATAAACAAGGGCAGTTCTCTGCCTATGTTCTCATTAACTTTTTTCCCAATCTGTTTTTCAACAATACTTAATACTGATTGTGAAAGTTCAGTGAGCTTCTCATACAAAAAATCACTTATCTCAACAGATGAAAACTCACTCCTGAAATTTTGTCTCTGCTTAACCTTCGGAATATTTATAAATACATTACCTTCACCTTTAACTATATCTTTAATTCGAATGGAAGAAATTTGTTGTGTCCTTCTTCCTGTATAAATCAACAGCAAAAGAAAGCAGTAGGTATCTACTCTTATCTTACCCTCATCATTAAGAGCATGTATCTTTTTCAAGATGCTTTCCATTTCTTTCTGATCGAAGGGACCACAGTCGGGATTCCTTCGTTTTACTGCATCTCCACAAATTGCACTCCTAATGTACAACTTATTAAGGAGTTGAACTGAAGACACCTCCACACCAAAGTGGCCAAGTTCATGCCATTTTAAAATGAAATTCTTAATTATTTTGAGTTTATTTTCCTGATTCTTTCCAAGATAAGATTTGAAATCCAAAATCGACTTCTTATTGATTACTGTTAAGCCTAACTCCCTTCCCCATTGGGTAAAGATCTGATTGATTTTCTTTGTATGCCCGGAACTATACTCCATTGCAAAATAAGCGAGTGTTTTAACATAGCCTTCTTTAAGATCCGAATGTAAATATTGGGTTACATTTTTTGGATATACAACAATATCTTTACTTAGCTTCCACCTATCATCATTCAATTCAAATAAATAACCTTTCATTCTTGCATGACATATATCTGCCTTAAGATTTTTATATCCCAACATTTTAGTTTCCTTTTAAGATTTTATTTCTGTAATCATAAAGTGATTGAACAACTTCCTTTTCATTTTCGACCATAAACTTACGATTATAGATTTCACACATATTAGAATTATCAGACCAACCCATAAGATAATTTCTTAATTTATCTTCTGAACAGGTTTTTAATTTTCCTTTTGAAATTGATTTCGAAAAGGAATAGTTCCAAGTGTGTCTTAGCATATGCCCTGAGAGATTATTTAAGTGAGAATTTTTGGTTTTTATCGTTGATGTTAATTTTTCATATGCATGAACAGTAAGAGGTTCTCCTTCATTTCTCCCATTACCGTGAGTAATCAACAAGTAATCATGACTTTTATTTTTAGAATGTCTTTCCCTATCATTAAAGATATAATGATAAACTGCATCAATTAGGTCATCTCTTAAAGGAATCTCTCTACTTAAAGTTTTAACTAATGGTTGGACTTTCCGAATATCGCTCTTGTCATCATGTCTTCTTTTTATAGTTAGTGTTTTCTTCAAAAAATCGAAGTCGGCAATTCGTAGATTAAGCAACTCACCAGCTCTAATTCCGAGATGATACAGGAGTAAAAAAACCAGTCTATTTCGAAATCTAACATCAACACTGAATGGATTCTCAGTGTTATCAACTTCAAGCAAGTTGAACAGGATATAGATCTGTTCATCTTTGAGAGTTTTCTCTTTAGGTTTATAATTTTTATACGAGTTCGGATTTGGCTTATTCGCTCTGATGCTATTTATGAATGTATTAACCTTCTGTTTATCGTTAATGTTATTTGACTTATGAATTATGTCGCACAACCATTTAATGTAGGTGCATGTTGTATGTATTCGATATCCAAAAGTTCCTTTAGCCACATCAATATTTATGGGTAATACTTTATTATTATTTTTCAAACCTGAGAAGTTTCTTCTAAAAGTGTCAACAAGTTCTTCTGTTTCAAAAGGAGTCAAGTATTCTCTATTGAAGATCCTTTTCTCTAAGTCAATCTTATTTCGGCTCAGAAATCTCATTAGAACGATGAGATTTGTTGATGCAATCTCCAGGGTCGAAACAGAGGCTCCCTTTTTCCGCAAAACCGAAGTCATGAAGAGATTAGGATAATATAGAGGCATATCGTCTTCCTTGTTCACGATCAGGCAATATCGTTCACCCTCATTCATAATTAATCTTTTTATCTTGTAGGGCATTTTATAAACCTCCTAAATATTTACATTGCGTTATCATTCCGACTTAATCTCTATTTCATGAGATTTAATTTTGCAAATTTCTTTTTAGATAAGTAGGCTTTGTTTATATTTAATTTAATAAAAATATAGACTTAAAAAATTTTTCTTTCACGTGAAAGAAACCGGTAAGGCTAGTTACGGGTATCCATACCCGATATTTTGAAGAGCATCTCGAAACCTTTTATAAAAAAGGTGCGATTTATTTTTGTTAAAAATTTAGTAAAATATGAACTTTCCTTTGCATTTAAACTTTACAAAATAATATTTATTTACGAGACTCAATAACCCTTTCTAAAATCCATTGTTCGATCTCCGCCTCAATAAAAGCCACAGATCTGGAACCTAATTTGATAGGTTTTGGAAATCTATTTTCAGAAATTAATCGGTAAATCCATGCTTTCTTGTAGCCTGTTTTATGTAGCACTTCAGGTAAGCGAATAAGTCGTGTGGTGATTGGAGTTGCTGTAATCATGATTGTATCTCCTCGTCTTGTCGATGAGTTGATACTAATACCCAGCAGGTAGGCTATTGAAGGGTGGTTTGGTATATGGAATTCTATAGGTTAACTGCTTGAAAAAAATGCAGAGGAAGAAAATTATTTTTTTCTTCCCCTTGCAATATCACTTTAATCATGAACCTACCTTACAACAAACTTCTGAGTTCACTGATAGTGATATTGTCCATATGACTGTTTTTATTGATGAAATTATCAATGCTTTTACATGTCTCACCACTTAGTGCTTTCTCAGCTAAGGGACGGTCAGTTTCCTTGAGTTGCTCTTCACCACGAATCTCATCAATTAGTTTTGGATAAAGAACCCTTGATAAAACGGTATTCGTTAGAGATATTTTTTTAAATTTTGCCCACAGGAGCAAGTCCATCATCGGTAGTATTCGATAATCTACAAGTTTGAAGATTTTAGCTAATCCAAACTTTTCAAGCTTGCTCTCTTTAATCTGATATTCCTTCCGCCATACAGGAAGCATAACCTTTAGTGAGTTTAAAACTTCTTCATCAGATGATGCTTCAATATCAAATGATATGAATACCCTACTCTCATCATTTCTTTTTACTACATCTCTCATACTTACGGTTAATGGCTGAGATTTTATTTCTTTTTTTAGCTCATCAGTTCCGTTGATGAAGGAGTCTGGAGAAAAGATCTCAAGTGCTCTTTTCAAACTATCGATTTGCTTGAAAGTCACCTGTTGTATGTGACTATTACTATGATCAGATAATTCATTCTTGTCGAGAATGGAACTGACTAATGGAACACCGTCTAAAATCCTTTTAAAAATAGGATCATCTCCTTCAAAGAAGTCCATACCCTCGAATATGTTTTTTCTCACTTGAAATTCTTTATGAAACTCTCTTAAAGATAACTTTTCAACATCCGCATAACTTTCGATCTTAAACCAGATTTGAAGTTCTTTATTTATTTCGCTCAACTTCATTAGTTCACCTATTCGAAATTAAATTTTATTCTTCAACTCATCAAGATAGTTAGCATACCATTGCATCATTTCTCGACGACCTTCCAAATACTGAGCATGGTTGTATGTTCCACGGATAGTATTCCTGTCGGCATGAGCAAGTTGAGTCTCAATCCAGGCACTATCAAAACCTTGTTCGTGCAATGTGGTGCTTAATGTGTGACGAAAACCATGACCTGTTGCCTTACCATCATAGCCAATCTTTTTAATTACCTGATTTATACTTGCTTCACTCATGCTTTTCCGGGAATCATTCCTTCCAGGAAATATGAACTTGAAGCCACCAGTAAAAATTTTCAACTCTTCCAAAAGACCAATTGATTGCTCTGACAATGGGACAACGTGAGGTCGCTTCATCTTCATTCTAGCGACAGGTATCTGCCAGAGCCTTTTTTCAAAATCAATTTCTGTCCATTCTGCTGAACGAAGCTCTATCGTTCTGAGTCCAGTTAGCATGAGAAGCTGTGTGGCGATTTTAGTGATTTTACTACCAGAGTAGTTTTCCAGGTGTCTTTGAAACTCACCCAACTCATTTACTGACAGATGAGGGAAATGTTTTTGTTTTGGTGCTTTCAGCACACCAACAAGATCTGAGACCGGATTATGTTCTGCTCTACCCGAAATGACTGCATATGTGAAGATTTGCCGACATGCCTGACGAGTTTTCTTTAGTTTATCGAGAACCCCACGACTTTCCATTTTACGAAGAACATCGAGCATTTCCTTAGCATTGATCTCAGCAATAGGTCTTCTACCTATGTAGGGAAAAATATCTTTCTTCAGGTATTCAAGAATGTCATCAGCATAACCCTCAGACCAGGAAGGTTTCTTATGTTCATGCCACTCAATAGCAATCAGTTCAAAGCTGTTACTGACAGCCATAATCTTCGCTGCCTTGATATCCTGTTTCTGCTGACTTGGATCACCACCTTCTGACAAGAGTTTCTTAGCTTCAGATCGTTTAATCCTAGCTTCAGCAAGAGTAAGCAATGGATATGTGCCGAAGGTAACTCGTTTTTCCTTACCTGCAATCCGATACTTAAGCCTCCAACTTTTTGTTCCATTGGGAAAAATTTCCAGATACATACCGCCACCATCAGCAAGTTTGTATGATTTTTCTTTGGATTTAGCAGAGTCAATCTGTCGAGCTGTCAGCTTCATATGGGGGCATCCATTTCATTGAACCTAGCAATGCCCCCTATCCTGCCCCCAATTGAAACAAGAACGCAATAGGTGACCTTGGACCAAGATGGACCACAGAGAAGTGTTATATTCTGATTTAAAAGGAAAAAGTAGACTAGAAAGGATGTTAATAGAAGAAAAGATGGCACGCCCTACAGGATTCGAACCTGTGACCTACGGCTTAGAAGGCCGGTGCTCTATCCAGCTGAGCTAAGGGCGCATAGAAGATGCGTCGGATTATACGTTGGCAGGCTGGCGCGTCAACG
>Ga0157363_1002131_pt1 | contig 17212 bp, 14 predicted proteins | sample AttsexASBM1_FD_111477 | JGI IMG/M metagenome (GOLD analysis project Ga0157363, IMG submission 111477) | Fungus gardens microbial communities from leaf cutter ant in Ribeirão Preto, State of São Paulo, Brazil - Atta sexdens ASBM1 | ecosystem: Host-associated > Fungi > Mycelium > Unclassified ... | reverse complement strand
CTAAAGCGAAAAACACCACATACTTTTTCTCATACAAAATATATATATATATATATATATATATATATATATATATATATATATCTGATTATAGATTAGTACTACAAAATCATACTGTTGTTCAGGTAACATATTATCAGCCAATGCAACAGTAATCATTCTTGTGTGATCAGCTAGAATTCTGTAACCATAATCAAGTGATAATTCTGTAACCATAGTTTTGCCTGTGTCATCGTCAAATGTTCCCTTATATTCTGGTGCGTTCGAATGCTTTTGTATTGCATCGAATAATGGCTGGAAGAGATCTGTATCATAATTTGATTTTTTTCCTTGTAGAAAAGTAACTAATCGTTCAAGTCCCATGCCTGTATCAACATGATGGTTTGGTAAAGGTACTATATATCCATTTGTAAGCCTAACATAAAATATGATATTGAATAGACTATGCAATTTCATAATAATACAATTAATAAGCTCTTCATGATGTTATATAAAAAAGAAAATTTCAAATATTTAAATTCAAAGATATTTAAAAATATATATAGTATATTATATGGATATAATTGATTTAATTGATTTAAAAGATTTAAAATATTTAATAAGTACATATAATAATTGATAATTCACCTTTCACATTGTATAAAAACTATGTTCCATAATTCCATAAGATCAGCATATCCCTTATTCACTCGTTCGGCTTGATTAGTTGATCGTTTCATATAGTCAACATGTATCTCTGTACAAGGTCCACAAGGACCTGATACCCCCATTTCCCAGAAATTATCTTGCATACCAAAAGGTAAAATTTTATATTCTGGAAGACCGAGTCTCAACCAAATATCTTTGCATTCCAGATCCGGACTCATGCCTAGTTCCTCATTACCACCAAAATATGTTACATATAAATATTCTATAGGTATGCCATATACGTTCGTTAAAAGGTTCCAAGCATATAAGCAAGCATCCTCCTAAAGTCAGTTCATTACATAAATAAATATTATAAGTATAAACCAGTGAAAATAGCATTACAGTTCTTTCGTACTTTAAAATAATATCCAAAATCATACTTTAAAATAATCTCCAAAAGACCAGTTACCAAGCATTTCAAAAAAAGTATGATGATAACTATCTTTGCCAACAATACTTAAATCATTGTGCTTTCCACCGACTCTGATACACTTCTGTGAGTTTGCAACTTTTGTCACAGAAGGTTTATAATAATCTAAGAAAATCCCTTTAAACTGAAAAGAATAAAAATAAAAGTATTCATTATAGCAGACTTGTTATTACAAATTTCTCAAAACTAAAAAGTATGACATACTTGATTCATGCCAGCATTGATAAATGCCAGCGAATGATCAGTAATCGGAGAGACGGGGCTGGAACGAATAAAATTGTGCTTTAAGTCCTTCGTGAAGTAATCTAAAAAGTCATTTCTGATGAGGTTAGCCGATTTGTTGTTGAACTGACTGTATGAGCGAATCAACTTAAGGAAAATCATCTTCCTTGTTATGGAATTTGTCGTCGTCCGTAATCAACATAATACGAAACAATTAGTTTTCGTAAAACAATGTAGGAATACACATGAGTGCAGCAGAAGTCATCATGTCATGTAGCTGAACATGATTAAGATGGTTAGGATAATACTCGTGTAGTAGTTCTAAACAATCTAAATGACTACATCCAAATCATGTAGCATCATGCGCATAATCCATTCAAAACGAGTCTTATTATATACTGATGAGGTTTAATTAACTGTAGGTTTGTCACCGATGAAGAACCGATAGGAAAATGCGCGAGGTTTAATTAACTGTAGATTTGTCACCGATGAAGAATCGATAGGAAAAAATTTTATTTTGAATGTAGCGCCAAGTTTGACATTTTAGATTGCGTTCGAGAATACACATCGCGAATACCTGCAGATATTAATTTACCCTTGTTCAACATTCATGTAAATAACAAGGATAAAATGGGATAGAATGATATATTTTATGTGTAGCCAGTTGATGTGTATTTCCGAACGCAGCTTTGCTTCTTTTGAGTCGTGCGCTCCTAATATCCAGAAATCGGCCGCTGAATTTTAATATTTGAACTGATATATAATTTGCTTCAGACTGTTCAAAAATATGAATATATATCTATTATTTTCTCTCTAAAATGAGGAAAATATTGCAACATTTTTAATTTTACCTTTTCTTTTCTTCAGACAGCCTTCTTATGAATGTTAATTCATATTATTACTAAAAATATAAAATATTTTTTTATTTTTAAGGTTTCTAAGTAGTTATCACAGCCATTTGAATAAAACGAAATGATGCGATCGCTTTAAAACAATTGTAAAAATAGACGAAAGCTATCCTTATCTCTCCCCCCTTCCCCTCGACAGTTAGTAAACAATCATAAAAAGTGATAAAAACGTAAGTGACGCAAGTGCTTTTATTCAATGCGCATGCATATATTTTTATTCACACATACCTTTTATCACATACCTTTTTACGATTATTTATTGACTATCAAGGATATTGACTGGAGAGGATAAACATAGAGTTTTCATCTATTTTTACATACGTTTTAACATGATGTCATTATTTTATTTTATCCAAATTATTTACAAATGTCACATAACAAAAATTAACGTGTAATTTCTCGCTTCTAATGTCATGATTCAATATAACTGTAGTGATACTCAGGAGCTTTAAATAAATGTTTTTTATTAAGAAATATACATATTATATATACATAGCGTTTTAAATATAATAATATTAATAATTCTATCATCGATTATGAGATTACTTTTACGTTACATGATATTTAAGACAAATATTTTTAATAGTACATAAATAGCATTATGTTATACATGCAATACTATACACTTAAATCAGATGGAATTTTTTCTAAAAATTTTTTTTTTTCTATTATACATCTTTAACGCACACATCGTTTCAATATGCAGCAGTCTTTAGATAAATTACGTTGTATTATTCTAAACTTTCTATCTCAAATCAATTCAGAAATAAGAAATTATAATTATAATATCGATCTATAAAATACATCAAATCTTAAATTTAATCCTCAATTTCTAAAAGATCGCCACCCATGGCTTTCCAAAAGGCGGTAACTACTTGTTCTGCTACTAGGCGCCTTTCATTTGTTGGTAAGGATGCTGCGTGTTCCTTCATAGCCATCAATTGGCCATACAGTTCTCCAAAATCTGCGTTTTCATCGCCCATGATGCCGTCTATTTAATTTAAAATCCAATGCAAAATAAGCAATAGCACTTCATAGATTTACTTTCATTTGTTTCATGATCTTATACTGACCGAGCATATCCTGCATGCGTAGCGTTTCTGCAGGATCACGTGTTAGGCGAATATTTTCAAATTGTTCTTCAATTTCGTTTACCTCTGGTGCTTGCCCCATGCACGACTTGTCTATAACAAAATGTAATTTGATTCATATCTATGTGAAAAAAGTTATACGCTTGAGTTTTTATTCTAACAGCAGAAATTTGGCTTGCACCTTTAAGCACGATATTGGGCCACATATGAGCATGCAGAGCTTCTATGATTCTCTCGATGCCATATTTGTTACCCTCCGTATCGCATTCTGAATCTCCCGTTTGCTCCAACTCGACCAGTTCAAACTTGTGATGCAAACACCAATGCAGCACTGAAATATACAACCAAAAGACATCAATTAAACGCAATACGGAAATAAATATATGATGTAAGGTGTGTTTGAAGAGACGCTATTAGCGCTATTCATTCAATCTTTATTGTTCATCAGAACGTAAAATAAGCACAGATGACAAATACCACTAATAGCATTTCTCTCAGTGAGCTCTATAATATATTGGAACAAGCCATCAAAGAATGGGGGTCTCAATTCTAAACAATGACATTCTGGGTATTTCCCAGCAAGGACACAATATAGCACAGTAAATTATTTCATCTATATTTAAACGTTTGTGTTATACTGTGTCCTTCATCCTGAAAAATATCCTGTGTTTTGCTGAAAAGCACCAATAGTGTTCTTGATGAAAAGTGTCCCATGATGCAAAAATTATATATTTCTTTATCAAGATTTCTTTGTCATTGATTGGCTAATGCTGTTTGTAGGAAACAGTCTGAAAGATAAATATTTATTTGCCTTTCTTTTCTCTGTCGAACTGTAATTTTCTTTAATAAGTTTAATATAGAAAAGGCATCCTCCAATATATTTTTTAAAATATAGAACTCAATGATCCTCACATTTATATTCATCTCCTCACATTTATATTCATTAAACATGAATCAACATTCTTCATTACTGTTGTACCTTTATCTCGCAAAGGCGAGTCGGATATTGCTCTGCAAGAAAACAACAGTACCTCCGCTGCTGTTAAGGAAGTAGCCAAGGATGTCAATTGTTCCAGCTCTTGATCCACCTTGTCCTATAGAAATCAATTGCCATCAACATGTCGATCTAATTGCTAAATTCCCATTATGTCTCTTACTGCCTGCGGATCGTGGTACACGATCAATGCATCAACTTCTTCCACTGGGAGTTTGTGGGATAAATTTTCTACAGCACGTACCAAGATCTGTGATGTATAATACTTGTTGTCAATATTCCACAGGTAATCTACAATCTTATCTTCCTCGGATAGACGTTCCGCCCCTATACCTGTATTACAAATACATAACATGAAATAAAATTACATAAAAAATCATTTATGAAAAATTATGAGAATATACTCTTGTACTTACTTTCTGCGATTTCTTTAGCCTTTCCTTCCTTCGTGCTAACAATCAATGCTCGAGGTAGATTCATTGTCAAAGAAGATCGAAATACGTATCAAAAGAATCAATAATATTTGACCCAACTGATTGATTAATAGGAGTGAATAATAATTTCAGTCAGTTAGAGGTTAGATCAAGTAGTATATAGACGCAGTCTCCACTATGCGCAAAGTAAAGGCCTGTTCTTTTTGGCTGAACTTTTGCACCAGTTTATTTTTCTTCCTCTTCTTTTCCCCTAGAGAGAAAAGGAAGAAAGATGAACTAGTGCAAAAGTTCAGCTAAAAAGAACAAGCCTTACGCTGATTCTACAATGAGTCGGTAATCGGTAGTCCTAAAGCCGGAATCAGACTACGCATTGAAAAGTGAGATTTGACCAATCAGAGCAAAAGAAGCCAAAATTTCTTTGTTTTCATTGGTGAAATTTCAATCTTTAATCTTTAATCTCAATCTTCAATGTCTGATCCCTAAGTCTTATTAGTGAAGTTGACCAATAGCCAACTTGTATGACTAAGGCTGATTGGCCAACTTCATCGGTTAAGATTAAAACTTTCGACTACCGGACTCATTGTAGAATCAGCATTAGGTGTAGCAATCGCGCTTGTATCAAAAACTCATGTGAGACACGTAATTTTAAAATTAATTAGAATAATTATGTTTATAAATTATGTTTATAATATAAATTAATGTTATTAATTACAATTTAACTATCTAATTATAAATATTTTTGAATTATATTATTTAAATTGTTTAATTATTATTATTATACAAATTTTAATTATAATTTAAATATAATAATTATTTAAATTTTATATATATATATATATATATATATATACATAATTATTTTATATAATTATTTAAATAAGATTAATTATAAATTGTATATCATCTGCAATTTATTTTAAATAATATATATATATAAACAATACAATATAAATTTCTTTAGAGAAAAAGCATAATAAGAGAAATTTTTATAAATATAAATGAGAAGCACGCGATTTAATGATTTGAAGAATGTATTTATTTTTAAACTTGTATTCCGTATTTTCAATTTTTTATAAGTTGAAAGTTTTACAAGTGAATTTAAGATCATCGAATGTAGAAATAAAAATTGACAATAAACTTTAAAAAAAAATATAATATAATAAAAGAGAAAGAATTTTCCATATTTCTATTACGTGAGTGAAATGTAATAATTATATGACACGGCAGATTATATTAATTATATTATATTAATATTATATTAATGAAACGGCAGATGTTCCGAGAAAAATAATTATAGATCATTCATTCACACATCTCACGCATCTGAAAGAGATTCTGTTGATTACGATACAATTGAAGCTTTCAATTAACATGTTATTCGAGATATGTTACATAATTACTGGGGGTGATATAAAATATTTTCTTCGGAGAAGTACAAAAATAGACAATTGTATCCTTGTTATAAAAATTTCTTTAAAATGAGATAGAAATAATAATAATGTATCTGTGGTGATATAAGCGGTAATCTTATGCAGTATTTATCGGTATTTTAATATATTAGTATTGTTTAATATATTAGTATTATTTTCGTTAGTTATTACAGTTTATAACATTTTGAGAAATAATTTCAATTCTGAAATAGAAATTGTCATATATGGTATCTTTTAATATAAATTAATTCGAAAAAAGAGAGAGAAAGATAATCTCTAATTTGACTCTATCAAGGAAAGAGAGAATTTGCGAGTTATTGCATAAATTATATTTAAATTTATAAATCAACAGGACGAGAAAGATGTGTCTTCGACCTTCGGCTCTATCAATTCGATATGCTTTTCCGCTTAAATAATAGTAACATATAAAAGAGTAAGCTGCTGACAAACAATTTCACATTGTGATAGAAAAACGTCGCGAAATATTTACTGTGCAGCATTATTGAAATTTATATTAGCCGACAAATTATTCCAACATGAGGCGATTGATTCTTCTGTACGTAACTTAAACAATTGCTTTTTAAACATAGTATCATGTTTATTAATTTTACAATGGCATTAGTTATATGTATAATTACATTGTCAATTTAATAATTTTAAATTAATTCAGAGATAACTCAAAATTAGATCTGTTCTCGTTGCTTATATTTTTTGCATTGGAGATTTCCCAAGAACAAGTCATTATGATATCAAAATGACTCCAAAATGATCATTAAAAATCATTTTTCAATCATTTCCGATTCATTTTAATATCATTTTGACATTATCATATCTTATTGTTCTGTTTGGGTTCAAGCAACACGAAACAGATCTATTGATTGCTTTGCTTCCTGCACGTCTGTTTTCCTATTTTCCTATTATATTGAAATGCACAATGGCTATCATATACTGACATTACTGAAAAACATTAGAGACGTATTCTTTTTTGAAGAAAGTTTTGAATTAGTGTATATACTGCAAATGCAATAAATTGGAGTGAAACAAATTATGTTTGTTTTACTCTAACTTATTAATTGCACCAGTTCAGAACTTTTTGCGAAAATGAGTAGACCAAGGCTGATATTCATATAGTCTGTGTATTTTAAAAACATCTTAAATAATATCTTAAAATGTTTATGCTATTATTTATACTATTCTCCGATTGATATCTACATGAAATTTTAAGACTGTACTTAAGACAGTTTTAAATATAAGAATTAATATATTGACTATAAATAGCGGTCCTAAATTATTTATATTTTCGATACTGTCAGTAGATGATGGCCATCGTGCACTTCAGTATTAGGCAAACAGGCATGCTGAAAGTGAATCGATTAATTTCAAGCGGGTGGGCGCGAGATTTGAATTAAATTTTGATCGTGCAGCCTCTTATCGAGGTATGTATTCCTAATAACATTGGTTTTCGAACGTTGAAAGACGTTTCTACCCTCGTCTAATCCCTTATCCAATTATCTTTGAAGAAGAGACAAAATCACTTGTACACATTTAATAATTAATACTATTCAAATTTAAGTATAACTATAGGAAACATATTGCAGAATTAATTATTGTATTTCTGGATCTTTACAGCGTCTTTGTCAGTACATTTCTAATAAGAGATGTTACGTTATTGAAGATCCAAGAATATCCTTCGAATTTGGCATGGTTGTTCGGCATAAGTAAAATTGCTAATATGAAAGAAAAACGCGTTGTATGCGAATCTAAGGAGTGCAAGAAAATGGGTATTCATTTTATTAAGCTGTAGTTAGGTCGTCTGTCAAACATTTAGATTGTCATTAACTCATCATCAACTACTCTTTTCCATTTTTCTTAGCCGACTTTATATTAGAAGGCATGGACAGATCCGTAAATCCATGTGATGACTTTTACGAGTACGCGTGTGGGAAATGGCCAGAGAAAAATGCCATTCCAGAAGAATTATATAAGTGGGATATATGGACCAAGCTTCAACTCAAGACCCATCAGCAAATACAAGGTAATCAGCCGATTTATGCATTACTATTCGTAAAATTCAAGATTGGAGAATCATTTAGCTATATTAATATTATTAAATTCCACAGAGATTGTGCAGTCTAAGATTACAAAGAACGATTTACCAGCGGTAAAACTTGCGAAAAAGTGGTACAAAGCTTGCATGGATACAGGTGAGTGCACATGTAATAAATGAGGTGTCGAACTAAAAATATATAGATTTTGTGTCACATTCTACGACAATTCGCTAATGCTTACAGACGCGATAGAAAAAGAAGGGATCGACCCGCTGGTTTCTACCTTATCGTGTTTAGGTGGCTGGCCCATGACAATGGAGCCGGATGAATGGGATGAGCGGAAGTACAGTTGGGAAAAAGTGGATGATCAATATATGCGCTTGACGGCAAGAAATGCTTTTTATGACGTAAAGAAGGATTCAGAGGATCCAGAAAGAGTAGAGGTACTTATTGTAATGTATTTTTTTTTTAATTAGATTTGTTACAAAGAATATAATTAAGATAGAGTTTCACGGTCGTGAGAACCTCATATCTTTAGATTTATTTTTTTATAAAAATTTAATATTAATCAATATTGAGAGACAGTAATTTGTAGGGTAGGACTACAGAAACACGAGTCTTCTTATATATATATTCTTTATTCGGCATTCTCTACGAGATTGTTCACTCGTTCCATTCGCGTCGGGAAAGAGATGACAGTTGATTGTCGATCATCGCGAAAAATAATAACGCGCGTAGTAATATGCGAGAAATTCAATATAAACTATAAATTAATTACTTATTTTAAGTATTAAAAGCACTATATATTGTTCAGTATTTTAGTACTCCAAATAAATAATTAATTTATATAGGTACTATCTTCCAATAGTATAAATTAGTTTTAGTATTAAATTTCTGTAAGGGTCTAAATCTTACGTTTTAAAAAAGGAATATATCTGCAGTAGATGTAATTGATATTTCTATAATTTCGTTCGTGTGTCTTATTACATGTACATATATATATATCCTCGCAATATATTTGTATCATATTTCTCAGTCACATTTTTTACTATTACTTGTTGTATGTTACGGTAAATTTAAGTTTAAAACATTTGCATCAATTTTTTATCACCCGATTAGATTTCTCTTTAAATCCATGTATCTAGATCGACACACCGCATTTACCACCAGGCTCAAAGAAACTGTGGTCTTTGATTGAATCTGATAACAAAAAAAAGCATGAAGAAGAGAACAAAGAAAGTAAACCAGACAGCAAGAGTGATGAAGATCCGAGTAATGAGGACGAACAAAGCAATGAGGAGCCTGGAAGCGAAAGCGAAGATGATTCTAATACAATAGAAGATGATGACAACGATGATAATGACGATAATGATAACGATGACAATGATGACGACAACGATGATGATGGTAGTGGCGATGACAACGATGATGATGATGGTAGTGGCGATGACAACAACGATGATGATGATGACAACGATGATGATAATGGCAGTGGCGATGACGACAACGACGATGACGGCAGTGGTAATGATAACGACGATAATGATGACGATGATGATGATGACGATGACGATATAGACGAACAAGATGAAGACATCAAGAAGGAAATAAGCAAGAAAAAAATCACAAGGAAGATCGGTCATGGGAGAAATAAAAGATTACGGCATATTGGACAGAAAAAGAGCAGCATTCGAATCATTAAGAAGCATGATAGCCACAATAAGATGAAAAGACAGAGAACAAGAAGATGGGCAACAAAAGTTAACAATAAACAACGTTTTATTCATCGCAAAAAGTTACATACTCAGAAAGGCAAAAGAAATCACGTAAGAAAAGTACATAGAAAAAAGACAAAAAAAATTTTAGGCAATGCGGAAATAATGTATGCAACAATACCACAGGAAAGTTCGAAAAGAACGAAGAAGATATTAGAATCATACGCTAATTATATTTCGAAAGTAGCTTACATTATAGCCAAAAACAAAGGTACTAAAATTTCAAAAGAACGTCTTGCTGAAGATATCCAAGATATGATCAAATTCCAACTGAAACTGATCCAGGTAAAGAGCGTGTCACTGTACTTTGAAGAGCAATAAGAACCGATCGAAGAAAGATTTTTAATAATCTGAATAATTCCAGATTGCAAAAGAATCAATATCCAATTCGACCATATATTATATGGAAATTACACTTAGAGATTTTCAAGAGTGGTATGATAACGAGAATCCTAAAACAAACAAAGGCAAGGTAAATGATTTTTTAATCGATTAATTATTTTGACTTTTTTATTTTGCATTATTCTTGATTTTTGGTACTAGATATAAAATATGGTAGAATTTTTTTTTATACTAGATACTATATGGTAGAATAAATATGATTATGATATAATATGATACTGCAATATTAAAGAATGATATTAACAAATAGATTAATTGGATCAGTAAAATCAAGGCATTGTTTGATGAAGCATATGTGTTCGTGGATGACGATTTAATTATAAACATTATTTCGCCAAATTACATTAAAGAACTTCTCTCTTTATTGGACGAGACGTCGAGTCGGACGATCGGTAAGTTTTAAAAACGACTTTGATGAAAGTACAAAACATCATTAACACATACGCGCTTATAAAAAATATATTTTAGTGAATTATATACATTGGAACTTCATAAGCAAAATAATAAAGACTACCACCAGTGAAATGAAAGATTTGTACGATGCGTGGGAGAAGGACATTAGCAAAGATGAAAATGAAACTCCGTACGGTTTGATATATTTTTATGTAGATAATATCTCCTTATATTGTAATTGATCATTTACTGTGTAAAAATAAATAATTATTACTAATTTAAAATCTAATTCAATTATATTAAATGTAGCTCGAGAGCATCTATTTGCACAGATTCAGCAGAGATAAAAGAAATTTTAGCATACGAATTTGTAAGAAAATATTTCTCCGATGAAACAGTAAAAACAGTAAGTTTTATTTCATTTGTCTATTATTCATAATCTTGTTTCTGTGCTAATACGCATTTGCCTGTAAGTTAATTCTTCATTTTTATCATAGGCGTCAGACATGCTTAACGATATAAAAAAAGAAGTTGAGAAACTGATTAAAAACTCAGATTGGTTAGATGATGAAACTAAAGATTTTTTTATAGAAAAAGTAGTACATATGAAGAAATCTATTGGATATCCAGATTGGTACAAAAACACTACGATTATGCAAGAGTATCTTAAAGAGGTATAATATAATTTTTAAAAAATTATTAATATTAATTGTTATTATTTGACGACCATCACTTTACGTAACATTATTTCATTAAAGCTGGTTATTGGTCCATCATACTATGAGAATGCTCTTCGATATAACAGATATGTCAAATTGAAGAGCTTACGGAAGTTATCAGAAAATAATGATGAAAAGTGAGTACAATTTACTATTTAATAATTATTTATTAATTATTTGTTTTGCAAGTTAAATAATTTTTATATGTTAACAAACGAGTTAACAAATTTTTATTATAGTCTAAAGCTGGATCCAACTGAAATAAATGCCTTTTATATACCCTATACAAATACTTTAAGTATGTATAAAAATATCTTAAATATATTTCCTTATTTAATGAAATATTATAATTGTATGCTATACATGCTGCTAAATTATTAGTTAAACCAATCAATTTAATTACGAAATTTGTATTCGTTATTAATTTAATAGTAAAAATTAATTCTTTCGTCAAGGTATCACTGCAGCGGACTTCCAGAGTCCATGGTTCGCTTATGGTCGACCACAGTAAGTGAATGAATTTGATTAAAATTTAATACCACATATATAACAAAATGTGTGCATTAAAAAACTGTAATTATTTTATTTAATAATAATATAAATATAATAAATATAATAAATATTATATAAATCTTTATAGAATTTTTTAACAATTATTGTTCTACAGAGCTATTAACTTTGGTATTATTGGATTCCTCATGGCGCATGAAGTTAATCATGGATTCGATCATACAGGTACGATGGAAAATAACACCGTCATTAAACTCTACCCTTACTTTGTTTTTTATGTTGCAATATTTACAATTATTGTGATATAATGATTATTTAATGCTTTTTGAATATTTGATGAGAAAGAGAAATAGATAAATAATTTTTAGGACGCATGTTCGATAAAAATGGTGACTTTCTGAATTGCTTGCCAATAATGGTCCAGGCATATGACGAAAAAGAAAATTGCTTTATAAACCAGTTTAATAATTATCCCATTGATTCAAAAACAAATAAAAAAATAGAGGTACACTGTTTATTATATATTTAAATTATCTTTATTTTATTAAAGTTTTAGTTGGTCATTTATTTATCGGTCATCGATTAAATCATCTCTATCTTATTGAAAATTTACTGATTTTTTTTTTATTTTTATTGATTGAAATTATAGGATTATGGTAAGCAGACGATAGACGACAATATTGCAGATACAATGGGATTACAGGCGATATTTAAGACTTTCCAAAGTAAAGAAAAAGAGAGCAAAACACCGGAAGCTGCATTGCCAGGCATGGAAGATTTTACCAACGATCAACTATTCTTTTTATCCTTTTCCACAGTAAGTGTTACGAATATTAGTAAAATATAATTAATTCAAAACTATGAAGATAAATAATAATGAATGAAATAATTTTTATGCTTCAATTATATTAAAACACGTTTACAGTTATGGTGTAAAGCAAATGAATACACCTCAAGTGAAATAATAGATTTTGCTAAGAGTGATGAGCACAGCATCGAGCGATTAAGAGTTATAGGTTCTGTATCAAATTCTGACGATTTCGCTAAAGCTTATAATTGCCCTGTTGGTAGTCCGATGAATCCCAAGAAGAAGTGCAATATCTGGAAGTGAATCTAAAAAATCTTGCAAAGCAAATCTCTTAGAAATATTCCGCAGAAATTATTTATCCAAATGTATCAATAAAATAAAAACCGCATTTATATGAAAACATTTCTTTTGATCATTTTCAATTTCTGAATGTATTTGATCCAATTTGCGTTATTCAAGGATAAAATTTATCCAGAGGATAAAAATTAATTATCAGTCAACTATTTTTCACTAACGTCATCTGCACCGTGGATCTCTTTCATACTAGTATCAAATTTCTCATATTAAATTAGTTGTAAAAAATTTTAAAAAAAATTTTGTTTATTCTATTTTGTTTTCTAACTCAAACATTATATTGTTTTTTTATACAGCAAAATGCAAAAGAAAACTTTTAAAATTGTTAAATTAAAAGAAACTTATTAAAATTTTGACTGTTAGGCGGAAGATTAAAAATATAAACCGAAATCCGGAAAATACAAGTTAGGAGCATAATAAAACAACATATGATCGTGCTATATTTAGGTTGTATTCGGAATCGATGCTCACGCGCTGTAAGTTTCATTCATCTTCTTTTTATAAGTAATGAATAATAAAATAGAATAAAGCTTACGTAATCGTTAATTTCGAACGCAGCAATAATCGTTTAACATATAATCAGGTGAAACGAAATATATTTTGAATATCATACCAATTTTCGAAAATTAATTTTACCCTTTTTTCTTTTCGTATATTATTATATTTTCCATTATAGTCCTTTGCTTTGTTTGCAATATATTTCTTATGAGTGCAATAGTAAATGTAAAAAGAATTTTTAAATATAATAATCTTATTCGTGCGCAATACATAATTTTGCAAACAATTTGTTTTTACTTTGCATTTCGTTTAAATTGCATAATGCAAATACATACAATAATCGTGGAACAACGGACATCCTGAAAATGATAATTTGTAAGTACGCTAATTAAATAGATAATAAAATTTCCGTTAGTCATGATAAAAATTATGCTTCCATAATTAAATTTATTCAATAGATAGAAATAAATGATAAATAAATAACTGTAAAATTAACGATTGCATTTGTTAAACAAGGTGCATATATTATACATATACAAAATACGTAAAATCATTTATAATATCATTGGAGAGAAAAAGACGAAAAATGAACAGTCCAAGAAATTCAGTCCTAGAATATGGAAAAAAAACAAGCCTAAAGAATCGGCCGATTGTTGTGTTCATAAAAGAAACAATTAAAATTGTTTTTCGTTCGTATTATTACTTATGCAGCGATTACTTTTTAAACGTTACTTTTAAAGCGATAGAATTGCGATATTGATAACAAATGTTTTAAATGAATAACACTTAACAGTATTTTATGTAATCTTCCATAATTTGTACCGGTAAAGATAAAAAATCACGATCAAAATGTCTATGTTTAATTTTATTAATGTAATTAGACCAATAAAATTATTATATGTAATGATATCAGAGTCTTAGTTAATTTATTTCTCAATTAAAATTATGTCGTACCCATTGTGCGCGGTTACGTACATTGTCTGTATAGTGCAGTGCTTAATTCGCTGAGTCATAGCGCTCCGATTTATCGAAAATAAGAAAATGCAGTATTAAAAAGTTGATAAAAAATTCTGAAAAAATTCTTAGAGTTCTATGAGAAGAAAATAAATAATTTTTGTCTCTCGCAATTTTTCTGTAAAGTTGATAGTATTTGAGTAAAAAATAAATCGATAAATCGATAAGTCGAGCCGCTACTATGACCAAAGAATTAATACATTGAGAATTAATACATCGTTGTTTCTTTTATAGATTTTCCATAAAAGAAATAACAGGTCAGCTAACACTTTGCCTATCGTCTGCTCTTAATCTTAAACATTTATTGGTATTTATTGGCCCATTACTATTTACATTTATCACTATTTTTTTCTCATCATTCCTGCATTTTTGAAAAAAGAGGCATTATTCTTAAAGATTTATTATTCAGATGTCGCGCATTATTTTTTGAATTAATAAAAAGTTTGTGTGAAAAAAGACTTGGAAATTAATATTTCTCGAGGTTGAAATAATGTTGATATCGGTTATCACTATTTTATTAATGTAAATCAGAAAGGCAAAAGATATTATAAAATAGATACATCTTCAGCCTTCAGCTCTATCAATTCGATATGGTATAGCACTGCAGGATCCTTCCGCAAATAGTATAAAAGTCAGCTAAGCAACAAATAATTTCACATTGCGAAAAACGTTAGACTAGCATAATTATATAAAATTTATCTCAGCTTTAAACAATTTTGCGACAATGAGGCGATTCATTCTTCTGTAAGTAATTTATAAAAATTATTTTTTAAACACAGTCAATTAAAAGTAAATTGAATCCTTCATTTTGTCTTTAGAAAATTAATCTGTTTTAATTGACTATAATTTAGAAAAAATAAAATCTAAACGTGATATATAATATTATATAATATTTTTCTCTTGTTTCGAATTTTAAATTCATTTTCAAATAGTGATATCAATTAATATTATTCTTTATATATTATATAACCATCTTTATCATTTCTTATATGATATATTATACTGTTGCATTTTACATTGTGCTTTACAGCGCCTTCATTGGCATATTTTTAATGAAGAATGTCACATCGTCGAAAAACCAGAGATATCCTTCGCGTCTAGCATGGTTGTTTAGTTTAAACAATACACAACATGAAACTAAGGAACGAAATGAAACTAATAACGAAAATAAGTCGATCGTATGTCAATCTCAAGAATGCAAAAAAATCGGTATTTCTTGAACAGCAACAGTACTATAATTAGAATTATAATTTAACAGCTAATTTAAATCTTTATTTATCGTTATCCTTTTTTTTCTCCAGCTCAGATAATAACGGAGAGCATGGACAAATCTGTGGATCCATGCGACGATTTCTACAAGTACGCTTGTGGAAAATGGTCGGAGCATAATCCCGCTCCAAAAGAAATAAAGTCCTGGAATATGTTTGCAAGTGCACAAGTAAATGTAATAAAGCAAATAAAAGGTAAATACCAAATTATCCGAATTTCAACAAGAAACTTGCGTGTAATAATATTAAAATTAAATCATATTTCGTAGAAATTTTCGACGAAGGTCCAAAGAAAGACGATCTTTTGGCGATAAAGCTTGCGAAGCAGTGGTACTCGGTCTGCATGGATACAGGTAAATGTGGATGTAACTTTCAAGTGATTAAACCGTTGAAAAATTCAAATACTATTTTCAAATATAATTGTGTCCCACGACATGATTCACAAAATGCTTCCAGATGCAATGGATAGTCGAGGACTTGAATCGCTTGTCTTTACCTTATCGAGGATCGGCGGTTGGCCGATGATAATGGAACCTGATGAATGGAACGAGGAGGAATACAGTTGGCAAAAAGTGGATGATCAATATGTGCGCTTGATAGGAAAGAATGCTTTTCACGACGTGCGAGTGAACGAAAATTGCACTTTCAACGAATGCCAGAAAACAGTACATGTACTTATTACACAAGCATTCAATTAAGATTATAATTATGCATTAACATTACACTTTCAAATCTCTAAATCCAAAAACATGCTTGCGATGTATATTTTTATAATCTCTATGATTACATTATGTATCATTATAGGGTGTTTTATGTCTGTGTTATTCTTTCCATTACATACGGGCATAAATTTGTATTTAAAACATTCGCTTTGATTTTTCACTAATGATTTTTATTAATGTAAGTTCTTGTTGCCAGATATCTATTCCCCATTTACCTTCGGCTTCGTCCAAATTATGGAATGTCGGTAGCGAAGAGGAAGGAGACGGAAGCGACGAGGATACCAGTGACGAAGAGAAGCAAAGCAACGAGCAAAATGATAGTCAAGAACCTGGAAGCGAAGACCAAGATGATAACAAAAATGATAGTACTAATAATAATAGTAATAAAGATGATAATGGTGACGATGAAGAGAATGATGATGAAGAGAATGACGATGAAGAGAATGACGATGAAGAGAATGACGATGAAGACAATGACGATGAAGAGAATGACGATGAAGATAAT